>Ga0255343_1000056_pt1:122500-195529 | contig 195529 bp, 223 predicted proteins | sample wastewater_treat_4_FD_192413 | JGI IMG/M metagenome (GOLD analysis project Ga0255343, IMG submission 192413) | Wastewater microbial communities from Lulu Island WWTP, Vancouver, Canada - plant16 | ecosystem: Engineered > WWTP > Wastewater > Unclassified | place: Canada... | reverse complement strand
GCATGTCCATACTGGTCATAAGTATTTCTCTTTTCTTCATCAGAAAGTACTGCATAGGCTTCGCTTACTTCTTTGAACTTTTCTGCACTCTCTGGGTCTTCACTTACATCGGGGTGGTACTGCATAGCCAATTTACGGTAGGCCTTTTTTATTTCCTTTTTATCAGCACCTTTTTCTACCCCGAGAACTTCGTAGTAATCACGCTTTTCTGCCATATAATCTTTACCTTAACCTTTTATTCGTTAATAGTTGTGAAGTTAGAAAAAATATTAAATTAAAAATTTGGATTATTAATTAAATTACAATTGGGTTTTAAAATATTTAAAGGTTGAATTTTGTTACCAAAAAATTTAGGTAGGGGTAAATGAAACCCCAAACTCTAATATGTTGATTATTTTTTAACCTCATAGTCAGCATCTACAGTTTCATCTCCATCTGCTGGGCCTTTATCACCAGTTTGCTGATCTTGAGATTCCTGTCCAGCTTGTTGCTGTGCTTGTTCCTGCTGTGCCTGCTGATAAATAGCTGCACCAATCTCCTGCACTTCTTTGGTTAACTCTTCAGTTTTAGCTTTAATTGCTCCCAGGTCATCGCCGCCTATGAGTTCCCTGAGCTCCTTTACCAGTTCCTCTACCTTAGTTTTCTGGTCGGCGTTGACTTTATCACCTAACTCCTCCAAAGTTTTTTCAGTGGTGTAAATCATGGAGTCTGCATTGTTCCTGATCTCTATTTCTTCTTGTTTCTTCTTATCCTCGTCAGCATGGGCCTCTGCTTCCTTGACTTTCTGGTCTATTTCATCCTTGGAAAGTTTGTTTGGAGCAGTTATTGTTACTTTTTGTTCTTTACCAGTTCCCATATCCTTGGCTGACACGTTCATGATACCGTTGGCATCTATATCGAAGGTAACCTCGATCTGGGGCATTCCCCTCGGGGCTGGGGGTATTCCCACTAACTGGAACCTACCTAATGTAGCATTACCAGATGCCATGGAACGTTCACCCTGTAATACGTGTATATCCACAGATGTCTGGTTGTCTGCCGCTGTCGTGAATACCTGACTTTTATTTGCTGGTATTGTGGTGTTTCTCTCTATAAGTTTGGTGAATACTCCGCCTAAGGTTTCAATACCTAGTGATAATGGGGTTACATCCAGCAAGACCAGATCTTTTATTTCTCCAGCAAGTACTCCTCCCTGGATGGCTGCTCCTACTGCAACACATTCCATAGGGTCTATTCCTCTTTCAACAGGTTTTCCAATATAGTCTTCCACGAATTTTTGTACAATTGGCATCCTGGTTGGTCCGCCTACTAATATGATCTTGTTAATATCTGCTTTGGTCATCTTTGCGTCGGATATGGCCTGTTCCATTGGTCCTGAACATTTCTTGATGACTGAGTCTACCAGTTCTTCTAGTTTGGCCCTGGTTAAAGTTTGGGTTAAATGTTTTGGTCCGTCCTGGGTTGCAGTTATAAATGGCAGATTAATATCTGTTGTTAAAGTGGTTGATAATTCTATTTTGGCTTTTTCAGCGGCTTCCCTGAGTCTCTGCACCGCCTGGTCGTCGTTCATCAGATCTACGCCTGTTTCTGTCTTGAACTGGTCTGCTATGTATTTCATGACTACGGCGTCCATATCAGTTCCGCCTAATTTAGTGTCTCCGCTGGTAGATTTAACTTCGAATACTCCTCCACCGAATTCCATGATGGTCACGTCCAGTGTTCCACCACCGAAATCGAATACCAGGATTTCCAGTTCTTCATCGACGTCTTTATCTATACCGTATGCCAGACTGGCAGCAGTAGGTTCGTTTACCAAACGTACAACTTCTAAACCTGCGATGGTACCTGCATCCTTGGTTGCTGTTCTCTGGTTGTCGTCGAAGTATGCTGGGACGGTTATAACTGCTTTTTTAACTTCTTCTCCTAGAAATGCCTCGGCGTCCTTCTTTATCTTCTGTAAGATGAATGCTGATATATCCTGTGGGGTGTACTGTTTACCTGCTACGTCTACCTTGTAGTTGGTACCCATATGCCTTTTAATTGCGGTTATTGTGTGTTCTGGGTTGGTTACTGCCTGTCTTCGAGCTGGTTCTCCTACTAATTTCTGTCCGTCGTCAGTAAATGCCACATAACTGGGGAATGATTTCCCGTATTGGGTGGCTCCTTCTGCACTGGGTATTATGGTGGGTTTTCCACCGATGAGTGCTGCTGCTGCAGAGTTACTTGTTCCTAAATCTATACCAATAATTTTTTCTTTTTTAGCCATATTTTATCACCTTTTTTTGCAAACTTTAACTTTTGAATATTTAATTACCTCAGAATCCAGGGTATAGCCCTTTCCAAGTTCTTCAATAACTGTTCCGTCATCAAAATCTTGATGGTCTTCCACCATCAGTGCTTCGTGTTTATAGGGGTCGAATTTCTCGCCTTCTGCACGTATCTCTTCGAGTCCTTCTCCTTCCAGGGTATCTTTTAACTTTTTATAGATTAGTTCCACTCCTTCCTGAAGTTTTTCTGGGTTTTCGGATTTTAGAGCTCTTCTGAGATCTTCGTATGTGTCAATAATTTTTAAAATCAAATTTTGGTTGGCGTATCTTATGTAGTTGCTTAGATCCTTTTCAGATCGTTTTTTATAATTTTCAAAATCCGCCTGCATGCGTTGTAGTTGAGAATAATAGTCGTCTATCTTTTCTTCCTGATCTGCGATAGTTTTTTCTTTTTCTTCCAACTCTTGATTCATCTCATTTATTGTTTCATCTTTCTCACTGATTTGGGACTCTAAATCCTTAATTTCCTTTTTTATTTTCTTTAGATCTGATGCGTCCTTCATTTATTCACCTTTTCTCTTGATGAATCCATTAACTTTGTATTTAATAACTTGAGGTTATATAATTATTGTGAAATTTATTGTGAAATTCTAGGATTATAGTTACCAAAAGTTATATAAACCTAGAGTATTATAATTACTAAAAGTTATATAAACCTTTCGAAACAAGATTAATATTAACAGTAAAGATAACCATACAAGATGAACTTAATATAATAAAAATTAACAGTGATGTGGAACATGGATTTAGAAGAGATACTTGATGTTATGGGATGTAAAACCCGTAGAGACATTCTTGATTTTTTAAGAGATGAGCCAAGATTTGTAAGTCAAATATCCCGTGAGTTAGAGGTAGGACAAAAGGCCATAATCGAACATTTACGTGCCATGGAAGAAGTGGGATTATTAAATTCATCATTCAAAAAGATAGAGAGGGGAAGGCCCAGAAAATACTACGGGATCTCTCATGAGATTGAATTCCAGATATTTATAAGCCAGGGAATCATAAGGGTTAAGGTCCCAGGTCATCAATTCCAGGAACTTCAGAGCTTAGAAGAAAGACACAGAATGGGTGAAGAAGTAGAGGACGAACTGGAAAGCCTCATAAATGAATATAATCATGCCACGGCCCATGCAGAGAACCTCTTAAAACAAATAAATGAGAAAAAAAAGGCATTAAAGAAGCGAACCTTAAATTTGCCGGTTATAACCCTTGATAGAAGTACTGAAGAATAATTTTTTATTCTAAACCGTGAATTAATGCTTTTTACCGAATTTCAGCGCAGCTACAGCAGCCTGACCCATGGACACCGATCCATCACCGGCACAACTATTTTTATGTTGGATAAACCGGTAACCAGCAGATTCCACTTTATTTTTGATGTTCAGACTGATGGCCTCGTTATATAAAACACCACCAGAACCGCCAATAACTTCAACACTATTATTTTCTGCGGTTTTAATGGCCAATTCTGCAAGTCCAGTGGAAACTGCCTTTTGGGCAGCAAGTGCAATATCATTCACCTTTTTTCCATTCTTTAACTTATCTAAGACAGAAAGAAGTATAGATGACGTGTCCAGAACATCCCTACCATGGAATTTACTGATTTTTATGGGTAATTCTAAGATATCCTTTCCATTATATGCCATTGATTCCAGTTTCATGGCACATTCCCCCTCATATGTCCGTTCACCACATATGTGGAGTAAAGTTGAGATTGCATCCAGCACACGCCCAGTACTAGTAGTTTCAGAGAGATTAAATCCCTTTTCAAGTTGCTGAGCTACCAGATTAACTTCCTGTTCACCGTGTTTGAAGTAGGATAGGTAATTCTTTTTCATTAAATCCACCAGATCATCCAAGTCAAAGTGTTCATAAAGCATGCTCATAACCATTCTTGCAGGATAACGGGTGGTTATATCTCCACTAACCATTTTCTGTGGCATTAAACTAGCGGTTCTTTCATATTCAGCCCCTTTGTAGTGCAAGATTTCCCCACCCCAGGCAGTTCCATCTTCTCCATAGCCCACACCATCTGCGGCTATACAGATTAGTTCATCCACATCATTTTCCACTCCCAGGGAAGCTGCATGGGCGTAGTGGTGCTGAACCGGTAAAATATCGCAATTAAACTTTTCACTTAGTTCTTGGGCCAGTTTGGTGGTAAAAAACATGGGATGTAAATCACAGGCCACCACATCAACTGTACTGGTCCTGGTTATTCCCATGAGATACTTTACTGCCTTTTGTAGGTATTTAAAAGTTTCATACTTAGTAGTGTTGCCTATATGTTGTGATACGTAACATTTACCCTCTTTTAGGATGGAAAATGTGACATCAATTTCCGGACCCAGAGCCAATACCTTTATGTCACTTTCAAGCCGGGCAAAATCATAAGGCTCAGGGGCATAACCCCTGGAACGCCTTATAAAGGTCATATCATCCCCCCGGAATCTCACCACAGAATCATCGCAACGATTTACTATATTCCGGTCGTGTAGAAGGAAGTAGTCTGCGACCCCTTTTAGCCTTTCCTTAATCTCTTGATTTTCGGTGAGCATGGGTTCACCAGGCATATTGGCCGAAGTCATGATGTAGGCTGGTTCATCAGAGTATTTGAAGAGCATATGGTGCAGAGCCGAATAAGGCAGCATTATACCCAGGTTATGTAGAACTGGGGACACGTAAGGGGATAAATAGTAATCTTTATTCTTATTTAAAATCACAATAGGTCTGTTTCTTGATTCTAATACCTTTTTCTCTTTAGATGAGACTTTAGCAAAGGTTTTTATGGTTTCCACATCAGGGGACATGCATGCGAAGGGCTGGTTAAATCTTCCCAATCTTTTTCTTAATTTTCTAACTGTATCATCTGCTGTGGTCCGGGCTACCAAGTGTGTTCCACCGATACCCTTAACTGCAAGAATACTGCCCTCATCTATGAGTTTAACTGCCTCTATAATCGGGTCCTTAACTTTTAAAATTTTATCCTTGAATAAAAAGACAGAAGGTCCGCATACAGGACAGCATGTTGCTTCTGCATGGTAACGACGATTTTCCGGGTCCTTGTACTCCTCCAGACAGTTGGGGCAGAGGGGGAATTCATCCATGGATGTTCTCTCTCGGTCATAGGGGACGCTATTTATCACAGTGAATCGGGGTCCGCAGTCCGTACATGCAGTGAATGGATATCCATACCTCCTGTCATGGAAGTTTTTAATTTCTTCCAGACAATTGTCACAGGTAGCCATATCAGGGGGTATCACTGATGAACCAGAGAAATTTGAGGAACTTTCCAGTATTTCAAAGTCACTAAATTCCTCATCATCATCGGCACCCAGCCATTCTATTTTTAATGATGTAATCTTGGATATAGGAGGGCTTTTTGCTTTTAAAATATCACTAAATTGTATTATTTCAGATTTACTTCCTTCAAGGACTATTTCCACGATATTACCCAGATTCCTAACGTACCCATTGAGTTCCAGTTCCTTAGCGGTTCGAAATACTGTGGGTCTAAAACCCACGCCCTGGACTATTCCCTGTACTAATAATCTGGCTTTTTCCAATATCGCACCTCACATTCAACTGATTAATATGATGTTTGAATAATTACTCTATGATATTTGAATAGTAGAGAAATATTTAAAAATACATTCAATTCTTTTTTAACAACTGTACTATATAAATTTAATAATTCGGTGATATCATAATATTATAGATTAAGCATATGAGATGTGATGATGAAAGAAATTCTTCAGAAATTAGAGGATGGAAAGATTTCCCTAGAAGAAGCGGAAAAAAAGCTTAAATCACTACATATCAGGGAAATTGAAGATTTTGCCAAGTTAGATACACATCGGGATGTGAGAACTGGAATTCCCGAAGTTATATTTGCAGAAGGTAAGGAAAATGGTGATCTGATAAAGATAATAACCGGGTTAATAGGTCAGAGAAGGGTGATGGTTACCAAACTTAGCCAGGATAAATACGATGCAATAAAAGACGAGCTAAATTTACCCTATGGTTTTAAGAAAGAATATCATCACCGAGCTAGGATACTGCTCATCAGCGATCATGAAATAGAAAAGAAAGTTAAAGTGGGAATAATAACTGCAGGAACATCCGATATCCCAGTTGCTGAGGAAGCAAAATTAACTGCAGAGGAGATGGGTTGCGAGGCTTTGACTGTATACGACGTGGGTGTAGCGGGCATACACCGCTTATTTTCACATATATATGAGATGATTGAAGAAAATGTGAAGGCACTTGTAGTTGTGGCAGGAATGGAAGGTGCCTTACCATCTGTAGTGGCTGGATTGGTAGACATACCAGTTATTGGAGTACCTACATCTGTTGGATATGGTGTGGGTAAAGGGGGGTTTACAGCCTTATATGCCATGCTTCAATCCTGTGCTCCAGGTATTGCAGTTGTAAATATTGATAATGGGTTCGGTGCAGGAGTATTCGCTGCTAAGATTGCAAAGCAGAATACCTCTTAATTTACTATTTTTAGACAATTTTTTTGTCTCTAAAGGCATTATTTCTTCTTATAGACAGTATTTTTCTCCCCAGTCACAGATAGCCTCCAGAACAGGTATTACTGAGTGGCCCTTTTCAGTTAAGGAGTATTCAACCTTGGGAGGTACCTCTGCGTAGACTTTTCTGTGAATTAAATTGTCTTTTTCCAATTCCCGAAGCTGTTTGGTAAGCATACGCTGGGTGATGGAGGGTAAAAGTTTATCTATCTTATTAAAACGGAGTTTACCGTCTATAAGCACATATAAAATTAACGGCTTCCATTTCCCGCCTAATTCATCAAGTGCAGCTTCCACAGCATAACAATAATCCTTTTTAGCATCCATTTAACCACAACTTGTTCGCTGTATTAAGTGGTAGTTGCTATACATTTGTATAGTATATAACCTTTTTGTCTATACGGGATTTAAATAGAATTAGTAACTTCTTTATGATATACTTTAAAGAGGTTCAAACTTCTTATAGCATACCACAATTCAGAGGTGAAAAGCATGATGATTCAGTTAGATTTACAGCACTTCTGCTGCGGTCCTAAAGGCTGTGAAATAGAAGTTGTTTACGGCGAAATGATTGACGCAGAGTAAGTTGTTCAGATTAATTTTTAAATTATTTTTTTTTATTTTTAATTTTTCTAATTTTGGAGCATATTAAACATTGGGGGTTTTTTAATGGATGTTTTTGAGGCAATCAGTAAGAGAAGAAGCATCAGAAGATATAAAGACACTCCAGTTGAAGAATATAAACTGGATAAAATATTAAATTCAGCTAGAATTGCACCATCAGCCGCCAACAGGCAGGAATGGAAATTCTTGGTGGTGAAGGATAACGAAACAAGAGAAAATTTAGTTGATGCTGCTAATGGCCAAAAATTCCTGGGTGAAGCACCAGTCACTATAGTGGCAATTTCAACAGAGTCAGAAAGAGTAATGCCATGTGGCCAGCCCGCATACACTATAGATTTATCCATCGCAGTTTCCTTCATGATCTTAGAGGCCACAGAACTCGGGTTGGGAACCTGCTGGCTAGGTGCCTACAAGGAAGATGAAGTTAAGGAAATATTAAATATTCCAGAAAAAATGAGAGTCCCCGCTATGTTTACACTGGGGTATGCCAATGAAAATCCTGGCCCCAGGCCAAGGAAGAATATTGACCAGGTTACAGTCTTTGAAAAATACTAACTAGTTTTTTTTATTCCATAAATTTGGCCCCATCTAATGCTTTCTAATCCTTACTCATGTTCATACCAATTATGGAACTTTGTTCTTCTATCAGTTCCAGGACCAATTTTAAGATCAGAATCAGCATAACTTCATTTTTTGCTTCATAAAGATTATATTTGACCCCTTTCCAGGCCTCATACCCCAACCTATGTGTTTTTGAATCCGATGTATTTGTTCATAACCAATTATCACTGTTCCATTTCCCCATTTCTTTCTCCCCATTCTGTCTTATTAGCATTTGTATGAAGTATGAAAGTGGAGCTTCTTGAGCCATTGATGTCATCATAATGATATTTGCTTTTACATGAAATCCATGATCACTATCAACCCACCGAGGATTAATAACAAAATCGGTTTGTATGCGTTTATGTATGGAATAAATATTTATCAAATCAACACAAATGAGGATTAATAATTTTCCATATTTTTTGGAATATAGGAATGTTGTCACTTTGGTTCCATTCCAATCCCTTATTTCTTCCATTATGGCAGGATTGCACTTAGCAGTAGGGTAATTTTCCATCAATAATTACTTTACATAAAATACGGTTATTGTCGTCATAAAAGCTTCCACATACTACTACGCCTTCTTTTATACTATTTTTTAATATCTTTTTATCAGGTGCCATACAGTTCCACCTAAATAATGAATGAATAAAATATTCAGATGCATTAAAAAATATTCTTTTCTATTCCCTTCCATACGGACAGATATAAACGCATAATCCGCAGACATTCCACTCATCACCATGTCCAAGGTACTCTTGACACTTCTGGGCATCATATCGGACTTCTCGGGGTTCATCTTCATGGAAATCCTTACCTGTAAAGGCGTCTACAGGGCATATATTAACACAATCAGTACAATCTCCACATTGCACTTCTAATGGTTCACCCGTCACTTCTACAGGTGCGTCTGTCAGGACAGTACCCCAACGTATTCTAGGTCCAGCTTCTGGGTTGATAAGTAAGCAGCTTTTCCCGATCCATCCTAAACCGGACTGGTGTGCTGCTAATTTGTGTGAAAAAATAGCTGCTATATTTACATCATCATGACGTTCAGATGCTGGTACTTTAAATGCTTCGTGACCTTTTTCCTGCAATAAACTCTGTAATTCACCAGTTAAAATGTTCAAACACTGGTTTGTTTCATCATAGAGACGCCGGTAACTAACAGACACGGATTCTTCATGTCTTCTAGGTAGCTCATCCACAATTGAATTTAGTAACCTGATTCCTATTGAGATAGATTTAGGATATTTAGATACTAATTCTCCTCCCATTGATTCTATAAAATCCTTTGTAGAAGATAAATCAGCAACCCCGAAGAAATCAATCCCATTTGATCCCATAAACTCTTCTAAAATCTTATTAAGTGACAAACTCCTCATCAATAGTTAAAGATATTTCTTCAAATAAATCAAATCCTCACCATCAAAACGGGCATGATAATCTATTTTAACGATTTTAAAATCCAATTTAAGAAGCAATATCAACATGGGCTTATTATCTGCGAAAACAGATATATCAATGGCTTTAAAACCTTTTTCTAGGGCAACTTCTATTCCCTTATTTATCAAAGCCCTTCCAATACCTTCATGCCTGTAATCGGTATCTACCACAATGCCTATTAACTGAAAACCTTTGACTAAATCACTTTCAAAGGAGGATATGCCAATTATCTTGTTATCGGATGAAATTGCTTTGTAATATTCCACTTCTTCTGCATATGAATTCTTTAAGAAGGAAGTAATGGTGTTGGAGTCAAAGGGGAGGTTACTTAAAGAGAGGAAACTTAAGTTGTCATTATCATTGAATAGTTTGGAATAAGCATCTTCCAACTCAGAAAATTGTGTCCTGTCATAAGGATTGCACTTGACGATTTTAATTCCTTTTTTCATGAGTATTCCCTATCTTCATCAGATGATCCTAAATATGTAGCGTAGAATCCATCAGTATCCGCATATATGGGTTTAAAACCTAATTCTTCCGATTCTTTCATGGTGTTTTTAATGAATTCCCTTCCCCATGCGGTGATTGAATCTGCACATTCTAGACAGTACCATCTGAACCTTATAAATCCATAAACCCCGTACATGGTGTTAGCTACCCTTTTAAGGGCTTCCTGCTGCACATCTAGTACGTGTTTTTCATGTGGATCACTGGTTTCTTTCATTCGGGTTTTTACCCTAACCCTTTCCTGTAATACATCCCCTATTACAGAGGGTACGAAGCCCACAGGTTCTTTTAAAAATTTATAGCCAACTTCTGGGGCGATGTAACAGTTCTCTTCATCACAGTCATCCACCCGTGTATCAGGTGACACATTTTTGGAGATGATTATGCTGGGATACAGGCTACGGAAATCGAAGTAAACGATATTTTTGTGCAGACCTTTAACTGGATCTTTAACGTATCCTCCTTCAATTTTCCTTCTATTTGCAATCTGTGAATTGGATGGTTTATTGGGTACTATGTCTCCATATTCAAAGGCTTTTCGAATAAGATACCATTCCACCTGCTGTCCAGTTGCCATACGGGCAATATCAAAGAGGGGCTGCCCCACGAGACGGGTAAGTGCCATACTTAGTGGTAGCATTTCCGAACCGATCTTGGTAACTGCCACTGCATCATCCAGTGAGTATTCAAACAGTTCTTCCAACCGTTCTCCACCATTTTCCCAGCAAGCATTGATTTCTTCGCCATCTATATCCTTCTTCTCTTTATCGAATATCTCCATATACACTCTTTCCAGTGTGTAACGGTCGAGCTGAAGGAATCGGCGCATACTAGGGTATAGATCAACATGAACACGGCCTTTTATTACTGCTGAATTAGCGAAGCCCCTTCTCATAAATTTAATTTCTGATCCATCAACACCGAGATCGAGGGTTACGCCCAGCAGGGCTGCCCTATCCCTTATGTAAGGGAAATCAAACACATCAGTGTTGTACCCGGTTATAAGGTCTGGATTTTCAGATTTAACCACTTCAACAAATTTCTCGAGCAATTCTTTCTCATCATTTAGCACTTCCACAAAATCAAAGGATGAAGTCTTGGTGGAATATACTTTACGCAGACCCTGATTACTGGAGACGCTGATCATGATGATGGGGTCTTCTTTTTCCTGGGGCATGCCCTTGGGATTACAGGCCTCGATATCGAAACTCAAAACCTTGAGTTCTGGAAGTCCGGACTCGAGTGGCTGGGGATCTCCAATTATTTCGAAAATATAAGGATCCTCCTCAGAGGTAAAATTAGAGTTTAGAGATTTTCCTTCCACCTGAATCTCTGACATGGGGAAAAGCCCTTTATCTATTAGATATCTGCGGTAAAAAGGTATATCATGTTCCCTTACAGCATCAACAGAATCTAAACTCCAGATCTTCTCCCTTAATTTTGGCACATCCTGGGGATGCTTCAAGGTGAGTTTAAGGAATTCTTTAAGCACACCTACATCCTGTTTTTTTACCTTTTCAACCTTTTGAATGTTTAAATCTTCTAATTCAGTTATACATGTTTCTATGTCATGAGGGAGAACGTAAATATATGGTTTGAAACTTTTATCCTTGGCTATAATTGATCTATTACCATTTTCTCCCACCAGTTTCCCAAATAATCTTACCACCGCAGCATTGTTTTCGGTGATATAATCGATATCCAGGAGCACGAATTTTTTTCTCTCCATAGAAGCAATTTTATATGACACTTGCTATATAATTTGTCAAATCCTTCAAAAAATGGACATAATGAAAATAATGGAATACAATGAAATTTGAACCACTAAATATTGAAAAACACGACCCTAAAAAAGTGTCAGAGCTCATCTACGAGACAGAACTGAGAACATTCCGATCATTGATAGGTAAAGATGAATCTGAAGCAATTAAAAACATAGAAAGTTTAATATGTATGGGAAATAATTTATTTGGCAATGAAAACATTCACGTGGTAAGTGATAATGATAATGAGGTCCTGGGAATTTTAGTTTCATTTAAGGTGGATGATATCACTTTATGGAAAGAATTAAAAGCATATTCTAAAATATTAAACTTTTTTGATTTATTAAAATACTTATTTAAGGAAACGTTAGTTGATGGGATGTTTACAGATAGTTTTGCCCCAGGTGATTACTATTTATGTAATGTGGCAGTTGACCATAGTTACAGGGGTCAGGGAATTGGAAAATATATCATGGAAAATGCCCTGGAATTGGCAGATGGCACCACTTGTGAGAGAGTAGTTCTGAGAGTTACCTTAAAAAATGAAAAGGCTTTGAAGTTATATAAAAGGTTTGGATTTAAAGTAACTAGTAAAAATATTGCTGGTGGATTCTTAAAAGATGAGAACACCTATGATATGGAGCTTTTGATTTAAAATTTATCCCTTATTCATTATTTTTAGACTTGTAATATCACATTCAGTAAATCCATTCAAAATGTGTTGGTTAATTTTTTTTAATATTGGAATTTTCCACACTATTTGATAAATCCAAGAATTAATCGCAGCATTATTTGATAAATTTAAGAATTAATAATTATTGAGCTTTAAAAGTTTATTTATTTCCTTAATCATCTTTTTATTGACTCTAGCCACTAAGTACTTACCTTTTCTTTGGGTGAAGATTAATTCAGCGTTGGTCAATTCTTTAAGGTGGTGTGAAATGGTGGGGGTGCCCCGATATTTAATAATTCAGTTATTTCGCAGAGTAGACAGCCAGAGGCTGTTTTATAACGGCTTCATGTTTTTTAACTATTTGCAGGTATAATTCTAACCGGATAGGGTTTGAAAGAGCTTTAAATACCTTGGCCATTTTTTCAGTGTCAATTTTTACCATCTAAACTTTTATAATTCGATAAGTATCTAAGTAAATAAGGCTGTTGAATTTTATGTAGTTTCGTTATTAATGAAAAGAAAAATATAGAAAAGAAAAATATACTATCTACATCTGAATATAACTATTGAGAGCCAAACCATGAACCTTTACACCAGGGAAACCCACCCAGAAAACAGAGAGTCAATCCTCTTCATTCATGGCTACAACATGGCTGGTTGGATGTGGGAAGGGCAGTTGAAAGCCTTTAGTGACTACCATTGTTTAGTCCCAGATCTGCCGGAGCATTCGAAAAGCAGCGAAGTGGGACCTTTCACAATAAAAGCAGCTGCAGAGATGATAACTGAAATCATCAAAAGCAAAGCTCGAAATGGAAAGGCTCATCTAGTAGGGATGTCCCTTGGTGCCCAAGTTGTCCTGCAAATTTTAAGCACATCCCCAGAAGTTGTAGATCACTCTCTTATTAGCGGAACGCTTGTAAACGCCACTACTCCTTCTGCTGGATTTCAAAAACTTTTAGATTACCTGTTGAAGGTTTACATTCCAGTTAAAAATGATAATCTCTCAATTGGGAGCTATATAAGGTCTTATGGTATACCAAGCAACCTCATTAGAAAGTTTAAAGAGTCAACCTACGTTATCTCAGAAGATTCATCTGAGAAGATCATTAGGGAAAATTTACTCTTTGAAATACCCGAAGGTATTGAAAAGGTAAAAACGCCTGTTTTGGTAATGAATGGTGAAAAAGATTACAGGATCATAAAGGAATCAGCAGACGAATTACTGAAGATAATCCCGAATGCTAAAGGGGCCATAGCTATGAAGGCAGGGCATATGTGGAATATTGAAAAACCAGAGTTTTTCAACTATGTTTTGAGGGCTTGGATAACTGATGCTCCTCTGCCTGAAGGTTTAAAGATGAAGTAAATTTAGAATGATAATTTAGATAAATTTTTATACTGAAACTTCAAATATTCCACATAGGATTTCATGTATTCAAATGGGGGGATGTTATGAATAAGAAGAACTATTTTTTAATAGGAATGTTATTTTTGGTAGTCATTGCAATATCGGGATGTACCATCCCTGGGGGAAGTACTGGGAATGGGAATCAACCACCAGAAGTTCAAGGAGTAATCAATGTTGCTTTAACTGGTCCTGGTACATTAATTATAGAACAGGGTGATAATGAATCTCTCACTGTAGAAGGTACAGATAATGAGAAGTCCAATGTTGACATCACGAAAACTGGAAATAGCGTTGCAATTACAAACCGTAATACTGGGGGTAATTTGAAGTTCCACCTCACTGTTAAGGATCTAGAAAGTATAACTACTACAGGGTCAGGGAAAATAGAGGCAAAAAACCTGAATGCCAGTTCTTTAGTCCTTACAGCCAACGATGGAAAGATGGAGCTATCAGGTAAGGTTGATACACTTACTGTCACTATCAATGGGTTAGGCAACATAGACGCCAAGGAGTTGATAGCCCAAACAGCAACAATAACCGTAAATGGAAACGGTGATGCCCATTTAAATGTTGTGGAAACACTAAAAGCAGTTATAAACGGAATAGGTTCTGTCACCTATCAGGGCAATCCTAAGGTTGAACAGCAGATAAATGGACAGGGATCAGTAAGTCAGGGATAGAATTTCTAGAAAAAGAAATTCTATTCATTTATTTTTTTTAAAAGTTAGTACATGGGGGTTATTTTTTGAAGATAGGAATAATTGTACATTCTCAGACAGATAATACCTATTCTGTTGCTTTAAAGTTGCAAGATGCACTCATCCAATCAGGAAATGAGGTAGAAGTTAAAAGAGTAACCATGTCTGGCGGGGATAGGCCTGAAAATAAGGAAAAAATCCGGCTGGAAGACTCTCCAGAAGTCGATGGATATGATGCACTGATTTTTGGGGCACCAGTACATGCATTTGCCCTGGCACCGGCAATGCAGATTTATATGGAGAATTTACCGTCCCTGGAAAACAAAAAAATAGCCCTGTTTGTAACCAAGAAGCTGCACTTTGAATGGACCGGGGGATCCCGGGCTATTGGAGAGATGAAAAAACAATGTCTGTCTAAAGGTGGAGAAATCGCTGGTACTGGGGTTATAGTTTGGAACAAGCATAAGGAAGAGAAAATAACTGAAGTGGTGCAAAATTTTGTTAATTTGTTTTAATTAATGAGTGCGTGCGTGTGATAAAATTAGCGTTGAAATATATTATTTTTCCGGAACAGGTAATTCACTCCATGTTGCTAGAGAGATAAGAAAACGAATTACAGAAACAGAATTAATACCCATTGTAAGTTTATTAAATAAAAATATCATAAAAACAAATGCAAAAATTGTTGGATTTGTATTTCCAATTCATCTTGCAATGGCTCCGGCTGCAGTAATTGAATTTCTCAAAAAACTGGATTTGAGATCAGCTGAATACATATTTACAGTTGCAACACGGGCGGGTAGCCAGCACAGAGCATTTATTGACCTTGAAAATATTTTGAAAAAGAAGGGTAAAAGTTTAGATTCATATTTTTCATTGAACATGCCCAGCAACGATCCTAAATTTGAGGGGTGGGAGCCGGCAACAGATGAAGAAATAAGAAAACTGGAATCCAATGTCCAAAATAAACTTGATTCAATCCAGGAAATAATTTTAAAGAAAGAAAAATATCATGAAGAGGATACTGAATTCATTACTCACATGCCTGCATTTCCAATTCTTTCCATATTCCTTCCATTCCTTAATCGGTTTTATAATGTTGAATTTTACGCTGATTCAAAATGTGCACGATGCGGAACATGTGAAAGAGTTTGTTTATCCGGGAAAGTAAAAATGATCGATGGAAAACCTGTCTGGCATAAAGATATACAATGTTTTTTCTGTCACGCATGTCTTAATTACTGTCCAGAACAAGCTGTTCAAATCAAATCTTCAAGACTTTTAAAATCATTTACTGAAGAAAATGAAAGGTATTCTCACCCATATGCAACAGCAGATGATATTGCGGGACAAAAATGATGGTTAAAGAAAAGATTTAAAGATAAAATTTTTAGTGCTATTTTTAAATACTAAGATAGCTGGCATAGATTTTTCAGGAGTTCTGTATGAAGAAAGTATTTTTGTGGTGGTTGATAACTGGGAGTAAAGGCGGGGAAAACCGTGCCAGAATAATACTTGAACTAAAAAATAGACCATATAATGCTAATAAACTTGCAGAAAAACTTTCTCTTGATTATAAGACTATTAGGCATCATATGGATGTTTTAATGGATAATGCCATCATTAAATCCACTGGGGAAAAGTATGGGGCATTGTATTTCCTTTCCGATGAAATGGAAGAAAACTATGATACTTTCATGGAAATTTGGGAAGAGTTTAAGCAGGATTGATGAATAAAAAATTTGAAGAGGGCGTAAAAAAAATGTTGTTAGAAATAAATTTGTTTAATCTGTCCAACGTACCATTTAATTTGTTTCTGTTGGTCTTATATTCTGCATTAATAACCAGCATAGCCAATATTTTCTTATTAGGAGGGATGCTCTATGTGTACCTGGAAAGATACAGGCAAGTGAAATCCAAGTTCACCACCACTTTAGTGTTGTTTACAGTTCTTTTCCTGGTTCAGAACATTTTATTTTCAATCTATTACCTATTCAACCTTCCCCAGAACATTGTGAATGCTGTAATGCCTTTAGTATTTTTGGGACTTGAATTTGTTGCCTTGGCATTGCTTTTGAAGATAACTAGAAGTTAAAAAGCTATTTTTAAGCCAAATATTATTTTTTTACCATTTTTAACCCTCCCTAATCAATATACTCTATTTTCGGATCAGATTTTGGAATGAATTTGGTGGGAAATACCCTGATAATCAGGGTAAATTTTGGAAAAACTATTTTTAAGGCTTATACAAGAATTAAGTAGTCAATAGAAGTTCAATTTATTAAAAAGAAGATTTTATATAAACAAATTTCAGGAGATTAAAAAGATGGTTGAGATAAAAGAAATTAAATCCATTGAACTGGCACCTTTTGCCAAGATGTCAGCGACTATATACGCGATACTGGCGTTTATTGTAGCTATTGTTGCCTTTGCCAGCTTAGCAATACTTCAAGTAGCAAATGTATTTCCAAGTATTAGTCAGGTTAACATAGTAACTGGAGTGGGATTACCCTTATTAGTAATTCTGCCGGTTATTGCGTTTTTCGGAACATTATTAGCAAGTTTTGTATCAGCATTCATCTATAACACCCTAGTACCAAGATTGGGTGGTATAGAATTAGAATTTGATGGAATTGAAGTAACTAAAATTCCAGTGGTCCCATTTGCCCTTATACAATCAGCAATAATTGCTATATGGGCTTTCATAGTAGGATTATTCCTGGCAGGGTTGATTAATATCATGGTTACCTTTTTCGCTGGTATAGTACCTGCCATAACCAACGAGATCCCAACATTCAACAACACTACATTTCCATTGGGACCTACTGGCATGCCAGCGGGTATGGATATGTTGATAATCTCGTTACTGTTAATCATCGGACTACCAATACTACTATTCGTATTTGGATTCATATACAGCGCATTATATGCCTTAGTTTACAACTACTTAGCCTCTAAAGTTGCAAAAATCAAATTAGAATTCGTTCAAATTACTGGTAACTTACATGAACTTAAGCACATTCCAGTAGTTCAAACTGCCCTGGCATTGTCCATTGTAGCTGGAATATTAGGGTTCATCGATCTTTTAATGGGGAACGGAGACCCTATAACCAGTTTAATAGGGGAGTTCATCATGGTGGCTTTAGTTGCAATCCTTTACAATTACCTGGCGCCGAAGATCGGTGCAGTCAAACTTGAATTAGAATAAATTAGGAATTCTTGCAAGGATAAATGAAAGTAGTTGTTTAGGGAGAATATGGGCCTCCAAACGATAATTATGGAATAATAGAAATCATTAATTCACGTTCACACAACTGCCTCCGTGTGATACCTGGTCCTTGAAAGTGTACCACTTAAGATGTGCTTCATGGACCAGGCAACTTTTAAAATAATTGATAATTTAAATGGAGTGTTAAAAAAATGGAATCATTAATTATTGTATATTCTTATCATCACCAAAATACAGAAAAGGTTGCTAAGTCAATTGCCAATGTTTTAGGTGCAGATATCAAATGCCCTGATGATATAAATCCAGAAAGGCTTCAAAATTACGATTTAATAGGGTTTGGATCAGGAATCTACGGGGGAGTACACCACAAATCTCTCCTTGAACTGGTAGATAAACTACCTGGAGTCACAGATAAGAAAGCATTTCTTTTCTCAACCAGTAGTGGTGGGGAAGCAAATACAAAAAGAGAAAAATATCACCTTCTTAGAGAAAAACTAGAATCAAAGGGCTACCTAATCCTTGATGACTTCCACTGTAAGGGATTTTTTGGATTTAGGGGATTAGGATTAAATCGTGGACGACCTAACGCTGAGGATCTTAAACGTGCCGAAGAATTTGCTCAAAACCTTAAGAAATCGGTAGAGTGAAATCATTAATTATTTTGTATTCTTATCATCACCATAATACAGAAAAGGTTGCTAAGTCAATTGCTGAAATTTTAGATGCGGAAATAAAATGGCCAGAACAAATAAATCCAAAAGATATTCAATATTATGATTTGGTAGGTTTTGGATCGGGAATATATGGTTCAAAACACCATGAATCAATCCTGGAATTTACAGATGAACTATTACAAACCACAGGAAAGAAAACATTTATTTTTTCAACCTGCGGAGCTCCAATAGCGATTGGTGGCCAAAAAATGCTCGATGATTATGTAATAGAGTGTCATTCTTTGCTTAGAGAGAAATTAAAAGTTAAAGGCTACCTGGTAATTGATGAATTTATTTGTGCAGGTTTCAACACCAATAGTTTTCTCAGGCTCTTTGGGGGTATAAATAAAGGCAGGCCTAATGCCGAAGATCTTAAAAATGCTGAAAATTTTGCTTTTAAAATAAAAAAGCGAATCTGATTAACAATTTTTTAAAAATCAATATAGCATCGATTAATCTATTCAGTAGTTAAAAGATAGTTAAACTTAATTTATTATATTAAATGGGTCTTTTAATTATTTGATTAATTATCCTTAATAGATAAATTTTTTATTAGCCTAAAAATAATAAATAATTTCTATTATTTTAGTTTATTATATACCTTTTACAATGTAGAAGGATTATATTCACCATATGAAATTAGTTAAATTTAACCCATTAGTGCATGATATTAATTTGGTTGCTGGATTGATTTATGAAACAGATAGTGAAACCTTTGAATTTTATTTTAATAACAGGCAAAATGCAGTTAAAATAATAGGAAAATTAGTGGAAGCAGGAAAAAATAATCTTGGTCATGAAAATATTTATGTTGTCACTAATACTGAGAATAAGATTTTTGGGGTTCTGGTTATATCCTTTGGTTCTGGTAAAAGTATATTTGGAAATTTTAGTCTATATAAGAAAGTTTTTAACCTTAGAATTGCATTTAAATTAGTTCTTTTTGATATGGTTGATTCCATATTTTGTGCTTCTATTGATAACTGTGATTTATATTTAGCTAGTGTTGCTGTAAATTATGATTGCAGAGGAAAAGGTGTGGGTAAATTTATTTTAAAAAAATCCCTTGATATAGCCAAAAAGAATAAATGTAAAAGAGCAGTTTTAGATGTTGATATATATAATGAGGCTGCTTTAGGACTTTACCAAAAATTCGGATTTAAAATATATGATAAAAAGATATTACCATGGATTGGTGGAAAAAAAGGGATCTATAATATGGAATTTTGTTTATATTGAAAGAAATTACCACTACCATGGGCTTATGATAAAATTTTATTATGACTGTTTTCAACCTGATAACTGTATGGTATACCGGCAATGGGTTTAAAATGATTAAATACTTACAAAAAAAATTTGATTAATCAATAATTTTTTTTAATTCCTCTAAGTTTAACTCAATTAAGGGCTTTGCATCAGGTTCTGCAAGAATTTTAAACTGTTCCATGTCAGTTTCTGTATATAACTCCTTCAATACATGTTGAAGTTTTTCAGATGGTGTATCTATTATTTTCCTTATTTTTAAAAGGTCATCATCAGATAATTTGTTCCTTTGATCCTTTATCTGGTCCTTGAATTCTTCTGCAGCGTTTATATTCATTTTTACGTATTTATTAACCACGAAGGGAGGTAACTGGTCCAGGGTGTTCAATACTTTCCAGATAACCTTTTCTTCAACAGAAATCCCTAATGAATTATTCAAGATCTTGGCAACGTTAGAAGCTCTTTCTTTGGTGCCACGCCCGTATACCATGGAAGCAACTAAAGCACCAGCCAGTATCGCTAAGAAAACATAGAGCTGATGTTCTGCTATGGATGAGAGGGGATAGCCGAATAAATAAAATATGGAGATGGTAAGGAGAATACTAACTGCTATAAAAGTAAAAATAGCCAGTATTATTGCAATTCCTCTATTTTTTATCATTTAATCCACACTTATTAATTAATAAAAAATCTTAATATAACTTATAGATATTCGAGATTGTATATTTCTTATGCACCGAAAATATTACCAGAAATATTAAGGCAAATCTATGAACAAAAGTCAAAAACTGAAAAAGCTCCTAAATTCAAATGAAACACTAATCATGCCTGACGCATACGATCCAGCCAGTGCGAAATTAATTGAAAGCTCGGGGTTTAAAGCTGTTCAGTGTTCTGGTTACAGTTTTGCATTATCATCCGGATATGAAAAGGAGACGGATGTTACCCTTGAAGAAAACATTTATTGGACCCGGAAAATAACTGAATCAGTAAATATCCCGGTTATGGCAGATGCGGAAGATGGGTACGGTGGTCCTGAGGAAGTGCTGGATACTGTGGAAAGATTTATAGAAGCAGGTGTTGCAGGACTTAATTTAGAGGATCAAATCCCCGATGGAAATGGGACTGTTGCCGATGAGGATTTGATGATGCAGAAGATCATGGTGGCCCGGGAGATAGCAGAAGTAAAGAGTTGCCAAGATTTCATAATCAACGGCAGAACCGATGCCTTAAGATCAACTGAAAGCAGGGATGAAGGTCTGGAGATGGCAATAGAACGTGCCAATCAATATTTACTTGCAGGGGCAGACCTGACATTCATCACTTACGTGGAAACCCTGGAGGAAGTCAAACAGATCACTAAAGGAGTTGATGGACCAGTCAGCATTGCTGCGGGTCTTCCCTATAATATTAAAAATTTTAAAATCCAGGATTTAAAAAATCTGGGAGTCGCTAGGGTCAGTTTACCCACTTTACTCATACAATCAAGCCTTGTGGCTGTTGAAAAGGCTTTGAATCTGGTAATGGCAGATGAAATGTTTAAGCTGGGATAAATAAATCGGAATTTAAATTTAACCATGGATAGGAAGGGTTATCATGTTTTCTAATTCAGATCTCGAAAAAATGAGGAAATTGAAGGATATTAGTGGTCTTATTAAGGCGATAGATATTAATGAAGATAAGAAAACACGTGAAAAAGCAGCATATATACTGGGCGATATCTGTGCTGGAGATGAGGCTGTTGAACCTTTAATTCAGCTTTTAGACGATGAATACTGGCCTGTCCGTAAAGCTGCCGTACTTTCACTAGGCAGGATCGGGAATAAAAAAGCAGTTGAACCGCTGATAAAGCTATTGAAAGATGAATACTGGCACGTCCGAGAGACTGCTGTACTGGCTCTGGGTGTTATAGGGGATAAAAGAGCGGTAAATCCCATAATCGCTGCATTAAAGGATGGGGATTTAAGTGTTAGATGTGAAGTTGTAGATGCACTGGGAAATCTAGGGGCTATTGAAGCCGTTAAACCATTAGCAGATATTTTAAACGAGGAAAATTACCTTATACGTGCCTGTACAGTCACATCACTGGGAAAGATAGGTGATAACTCCGCATTACAATCACTAATTAAATCGTTAAATGATGACCATTACCTGGTCCGGATTAACGCAGCAAATGCACTGGAAATTATAGGGGATGAAAGAGCACTCCCATACCTTGAAGAAGCTTTGAAAAATTCAAATGGTGAATCACAGGGATTTGAATCTGCTTTAGAAAGGGCGATTAAGGTTATAAACAATAAAGAGTAATTAATACCATTTATAATTCTTGTATTTTTTATTTTTTTTCCAAACTTACCTTTATTTTATATTTATCATGGTTTTGATCACCTATTTATTTTATTGATATTTGATCTATCTCATAATGGCAAATTATTCATGAAAAACTTATCATTTTAGCGAAAACTATTAAAGGATGAACAAAATAATTAATAAAACGATCACTAAAACAATTTCGCTGTTATCATGGAAGGGATAAAATGAGGGTTATAACCGTAATAGTACTGCTCCTTGTATTATTTTTAGGCGTTGTTTACGGCGCATTTACAGCTACTGGTAGTGAACGGATTGATATGAATGGAGTAATCATTGGTTTATGCAGCGATAATTCTCATGAAGATTCTAACACAATTACTTCTATTTTGGTGGAAGGATTTCAAACTGGTGCTTCACAATCCCAGAATGTATCCATTATAATTAATAAAAATACCACAGTATATCATAAATATGGTAAAAATCTGGTAAAGGCAAATGTAAATGACTTACATCCCGGCCAGAAGATAGAAATCAGATTCAATGGTTTCATGATGAATACATATCCTCCTCAGGTTAATGCCACGGATATAATAATTTTATACGATACTAAATAGGTTATTTCCTTTTATAGGACTTAACTGGGATGTTTGCTTTTTTTAGGATTATTATATTTGAGTAGTAAGGTTTAAATATCAACAAAAGTACATTTTACTACTATGCCAAGGTAGCTTAGAGGCGAAGCGGTGGACTGCAGATCCATTACACGTGAGTTCAAATCTCACCCTTGGCTTTTTAAAATAGATATAAACCGATATTTTTTAATATCAGGGGTCATAGTGTAACCAGGCTATCATCTGGGACTCCAGTTGTCTTTGAAGAAAGTGCGCACTCTGAGGAAAGTATGATGACCGATTGGAGTACTGAGACAAGAGAAATCCTAGGATCTGGGTTCAAATCCCGGTGACCCCATCTTTCTAATTTTTATGTCTTAATTTTTAGTTCTTCTTTTAAGGGAGTGTTACATGCGAAAAATCAATGGAATCGTAATGGTTGAAGGTAATGTTGATTGTAACGTCTATGTTTTCCAGGATGTTCTGATTGATACTGGTACGGGTAAGAACATGGATTACATCCTTAAATCAATTCAGGAGGCCGGTGTAAATCTTGACGACCTATCATTAATTGTAAATACCCATAACCATTATGACCACGTCGGAGGTAATCAATGCCTCGATTTAAAGGTTGCCATGCACCAGGAAGATGCACAAGCCATGGAAAATGGTGATGATATAGCCACAGCAGCCATAATGTTTGGAGAATCCATGGGGAAGATGAAAGTAGACTGGAAACTCCAGGAAGGAGATAAAATCCATGATTTCGAAGTTCTGCACACACCCGGACACACCCGGGGAGGGATATGCCTTTATGATGGTAAAACTCTTATCTCCGGGGATACGGTGTTTACAGATGGTGGTTTCGGCCGGATGGATCTGGGTGGTAATGTCCAAGATATGAGGGAATCATTAAAAAGGCTAAGTAAACTTGAGGTCAAATACCTCCTACCAGGTCACGGTCCATGCACTGATGAAGGATCCAAACATATCCAGTTAGCATATAAAATTCTTAAAACCATTTAAATTGAGTTTAACCTGGGTACTCATATGCATCTGGAAAGATAGTGGAATGCCTATTTAAAAATAATTGGGGACATAAAAAACATCTTCTAAATAGAAAATGTTCGCCCCGATTTATTGCATCCTCCAATTCTTACTTATTTTGATCCTTATCTATGGTACCCAGTTCAGAACCAAGGAAGTCTTTTATATCCCTTATACTATTAAGTAACTGGGCAGGGAAGACTATGGTAGAGTTTTTCTCTGCTGCGATGTTGCTTAAGACCTGCATGATACGCAGTTGCAAGGCCACGGGATGTTCGGTTATGATGTCTGCAGCATCTCCCAGTTTCCCGGCAGCGAGGAACTCACCCTCAGCAGAGATGATCTTAGCTCTTTTCTCTCTTTCTGCTTCAGCCTGCAAAGCTATGGCTCTTTGCATACTTTCAGGTAATTTAATATCCTTAATTTCCACAGTTGTTACTTTAATACCCCATGGTTCGCTATGTCCGTCAATTATTTTCTGGATGCTGGTGTTCAACTTTGCTGTTTCCGTTAGTATTTCGTCTAGGGAATACTGCCCAACCACGCTCCTCACGGTAGTCTGGGCGATCTGATTAACCGCACTGTTATAGTTTTCAATTTCCACAACTGCTTTATACGCATCAGTTACTTTGAAATATGCCACAGCAGCCACATCAATGGTCACGTTGTCCTGGGTGATAATTTTCTGGGCCGGGACTGGCATGGTAACTATCCTCAGTGATGGCTTGACCATCCTATCAACCAGGGGAATTATGAGCCGAAGACCCGGATCCCTTACACCGATAACTTTTCCAAGACGGAAAACGACTCCTCTTTCATACTGATTGACGATACGAACCGAAAGCCCTAAAATAATCAGGATCACTATCCCTACAATTAATAGTGTCAAAAAATCAACCATTTTTTACCCTCCTTTTAATAATAATTGCTATATTATTGTGTTATGTCGGAACTTGGTAAAATAATCAATTCTATAAAAATGAAAATTTTTTTATTATGGATCACTGCACCAAAAAAATTTATAGTATAATCTTTAAAATAAGGATCAGGGGGCCGTAAGATTATAGGTATAATGTCGGACAGTCATGATAATATAGAAGCCATAAAAAAGGCGGTTGAGTACTTTAACAGTGAAAATGTCCAGGCAGTTATTCATGCTGGAGATTTGATATCACCATTTACTGCCAGGGAATTTCTAAAACTGAAATCTCCTTTTTTAGCTATATTCGGAAACAACGATGGTGAAAGAGATGGTTTAAGGAAGGTTTACCAGAACATGTGTTACCTGGATGATTTTAATGAAATATCAATTGATAACCTTCAATTTGCAGTGATACACGGTACAAATCCCGCACTGGTGGAGTCTCTCATGGGATGCAGTAAATATGACGTGGTTGTAACTGGACACACCCATCAAATTGAAATTAGAGAAGGTGAAACCATGCTGATAAATCCGGGTGAGACATGCGGATATTTAACAGGTGATAAAACTGTGGTATTACTAGATGAGGATGATTTAAGTCATGAAGTTCATTACCTTTAATTCAAATTCACTCTAAGATTATTTTAAAGGCAAACTAGGATTCAAATAGCATTTCTAAAGTTGATCGGTTCCTATTTTTAACCAAAGGTTTAAATAGAATAAGTTTATCTAACTACATTTTCCACTAGAAAAAAAATCTAAATGAGACAGGAATCATACCAATACTAAAACTTATGTATGATACAATCCAATCTAATATAAAGGAGGAGAAACATGGTCAATAAACCAACATTAGCAATACTGGCATTAATAATAGTGGTAGTTGTAGCTGCAGGAATATATGCTGGTTTTAACCAGCTAACGCCAAACAACCAAAATAATAGTGATATTAACCAAATTAACAACACATCACAGACAAATACATCACAAAATGAAACAGGTCAAAATATGATATCTGCTCAAGAAGCTCAAAATATTGCTCAACAATACATAGAAGAACCGAATGCAACGGCTGGAACTCCGCGATTAGTAGAAGAAGATGGGAAGAAAATCTACATCGTACCAGTATTAATTAACGGCAGTTCTGTAGGGCAAATAGAAATTGATGCTTACACTGGAAAGAATTTAGGTGGCGCTGGAGGAGCTCCATAACTGATAACACCATTTACTTCTTTTTATTTTTATTACCAGTTAAATTTCAGTTTATTTTAAAATTCGATGATCATAACCCATTATCATAATAAATTCAAGTTCTATTTCTAGCATGAATTCTAAAAAAATTTAAGCTATTTCTTTGAATAATTCTAAACAAAATTTAAGTTCTATTTCATCCAATAGTAATAGGATGAGAATTTTTTCATGAACATTTTGAAGTATGAAGGTATTACATGAAATATCAAACTTTGATCCTTTTAGCCCTGGGAATAGGTGTACTGGCAGTGCTGGTACTATTGATTGGGCCTGAAGAGGTTTTGAATGCCATGGAGATGGCCAATCCCTGGTATGTTGTTCTGGCATTTTTAATTCAGTTCCTGCTCTTCGGTCTCTGGACAGAAAGATGGTCCATCAACATCCGTGTGGTGAATATAAAAATTAAAAAATTAACCCTGTTACCAATACTACTGGTGGGTATGGCGGTAAACAACATAACTCCCAGTGCACGGGGTGGAGGAGAACCAGTAAGGGGGTATATTTTAGGTAAATATGCTAAATGTCCAATGGAAAGTTCATTTGCCACAGTTATAGCTGATAAGGGTTTGGATACTTTTCCACTTTTTTTGCTGGCTATCGTTACCATAATCTATGCGGTCCTGTATCTCCATTTAGATCAATTTATGGTTAACACGCTGATCTTTTCCTTGATACTGCTCTTTGTACTGCTTATAACAGCCCTTTACATGTGTTTAAATCGGAAAATAGGGGAAAAGATCACTAGATGGGTTGTGAATGTTATAAAAAGGTTTTCAAAAAAAGACCATAGTAAACTGGAGGAGAAGGCTTTAAATGGACTTCTTGGATTTCAAAACAGCATCAGAACCCTGTTAAATAACAGGAGAATATTTTTCTATGCCCTTCCCCTGTCCTTTTTAATCTGGTTTGTGGAGATAATCAGGGTTTACATAGTTTTCCTGGCCTTTAACACTCCGATTTCCCTGGAATTAATAGCAGTTGTATTTGTAATAGCAACCCTTATTGGTTTGGTTCCCCTGATTCCCGGTGGGGTGGGTGCTGTAGATGGAATGATGATAATCCTCTTTTCAGCAGCTGGTATTCCACCATCAATAAGTGCAGCTGCCACCATAATAGAGAGGTTAATATCCTTTTGGATGCCTTCATTCCTGGGTATCTTAATGTTACCCTACTTTGGATCAGGGGTGATGGATAAGATAACAAAAATTTAGTAATAGATGGAAATCAACAGAATATCATTTGGTGATCTGACATTCTCAGTTCTGAGATTAATTTATAAAAATATAAAAAGGATTGCCAACTATGATCTTACAGCTATATAGATAGAATATTTCCGAATTTGTATCTAAGAGGTGTATTAGAAATGGTAATGACTAAAGAAATGATGAAAATTATAGAAGAAAACAGAGCATATTTTGCAACTGCCACTACAGATGGTGTACCGAATGTAGTGCCCATTGGAAACATTAAACCATTGGATAATAAAACAGTTCTAGTTGCAGACAATTACATGATTAAAACACATGCAAATCTGAAAGCCAATCCAAAAGTAGCCTTCGTAATGCATGATGCTGCAAAATATCCTTACCAATTTAAAGGAACTGTTAAAATCCATAAATCTGGAGATTATTATGATCAGGTAATTAAATGGATTAAAGAAACAGCTCCATTGGCACCCAAGCCAAAAGCTGCCATAGTTATTAATATTGAAGAAGTTTTTTCTGTTAAAGTAGGGGATGCAGGTAAAAAATTAGTGTAAAATAATATTTTGGTGATATTTATGCAGTTAAACAACGTTGAAATAGAGGATACATTCGCTGAAGCATTTGATATTTACGTTTCTAAGTTTTTAATCACAGCAGCTACTGAAAAGTTTGCAAAAATAGCCGCGGATGAAACTGTTGGATTTGGTTCATCAGTTATCATGTGCCCGGCAGAAGCAGGGATCGACCGATATGTTCCACCAAATGAAACACCGGATGGAAGGCCAGGTTATGTAGTAATGATTTGCCATCCTAAAAAGGAAGAACTGGAACACCAGCTCCTGGAGAGGATTGGACAGTGTGTACTCACCTCAGCTACCACCGCTGTATTCGATGCCATGGGAGATGAAGCTGATGACATATTAAAAGTCGGATTTAAATTAAAATTCTTTGGAGACGGATATGAAAGTAAAGATGAAATAGCCGGTAGAACAGTCTACAGAGTACCTATAATGTCTGGTGACTTTATTATTGAAGGCGAACTGGGAATTAAAAAAGGAGTTGCAGGAGGTAACTTCTTCATAATGGCAGAAAATCAAGCATCAGCCTTGGTAGCTGCAGAAGTAGCTGTAGATGCAATCAAAAATATTCCAGGAACTATTACGCCATTCCCTGGAGGAATTGTTGCTTCTGGTTCTAAGATAGGTTCCAAGTATAAATTCATGTCTGCCTCAACCAACGAAAAATTCTGCCCCACCTTGAGGGGTGTGGAAGGAGTGGTTTGTGAGATTCCTATTGACATAAACGGTATCTATGAAATAGTAATAGATGGACTGGGCGAAAAAGAAGTGGCAGCTGCCATGAAAGCAGGAATATCCGCAGCAGTAAAAATTCCAGGTGTAAAGAGGATTTATGCTGGTAACTATGACGGTACTCTAGGCGCCTATCAGATTTGGTTAGAAAAGTTATTCTAATTTTTTTTTAACCATACCCTTTTTTTATATAATTTTTTATTATCCTTCTTTTAACCCGTATTTAATTTTAAACCTCCCTTATCTAATTTTAAAAAAAATATAAATATTATCCAGCCTAATCTATAATCGTAAAAAAAATCTGGATAACAAGTATGACTCCTAAAGATATGATGGTGGCAGATGCCAATGCAGAGGCATTAGGAATCCCAAAACAATCCCTGATGGAAAGCGCGGGTAAATGTCTTGCCTATAAGATAATCCACCTATCAAAACCATGCAAAGTAGCCATATTTGCAGGTACAGGTGGAAATGGTGGAGATGGTTTTGTAGCTGCAAGATATCTCGTAAATAAAGGATTTGAAGTGGAAGTATTATTCTTAGGACATCCTTCATCCATTAAATCAGATGAAACCAGGAAGAACTGGGAGGTACTGCAGAAAATTGGCAACTCTGATCTCCTCCAGATTTCAAATATAAGGGATTCTTCAGATCTACAACCAACCCTGGCAGAGATGGTAATAGATGCACTGCTAGGTACTGGAACCCAGGGAAAATTAAGGGAACCAATCGCGTCTGCAATAGACATAATTAACCAATCTAAAGGAATAAAATTTGCAGCCGACTCCCCAACTGGTCTTGATCCACTTACAGGTAAAGTCTTTGACAAAGCCGTAGAGGCAGATTACACTGTAACCTTCCATAAAGAGAAATCAGGCTTCAAAGATGCTAAAAGGGAGTATATTGGGGAAATACATGTCTGTGATATAGGAATCCCCCAAGAAGCAGAAATATACACCGGACCAGGGGATCTTTTAAGGCTTAAAAATAGGGATGCAAACTCTCATAAAGGACAAAACGGGAAGGTGCTGGTTGTTGGTGGTGGTAAAGATTATTCTGGAGCGCCTGCCATTGCTGGGATATCTGCATTAAAATCAGGTGCAGATATGGCTGTTGTGGCCTGTCCACAGGCAGTAAGCACCCCCATCAGATCTTACTCTCCAGACTTAATTGTAAAAAGTCTTACAGATGATCACATCAATTTAAAAGATGTGGATAAACTAGCTGAATTAGCTAAGGATTCAGATGCCCTGGTTGTGGGGTGTGGTATGGGGAGAGATGATGAAACAGCAGAAGCATTGAACCAACTGGTACTGATGGTGGAAAAACCACTGGTGATTGATGCAGATGCGCTTAAATTACTTGATTTAAATTTAATTAAAGAATCAGAACAGGAAATTGTGGTAACTCCCCACAAAGCAGAATTTAAATCTCTCTTCGGATATAATGTCCCTGAACACTCGGATAATAAGCAAGAGACGGTGCAAAAGGCTTCTCAGATGAGTGGTGCAACTGTACTGCTTAAAGGTGCTGTGGATATAATCGCCTATAAGGATAAAATAAAACTCAATTCTACTGGGAACCCGGGGATGACTGTGGGCGGAACCGGAGACTGTTTAGCAGGCATAGTTGGTGGTCTAATTGCCCAGGGCCATCCTGCCTATGAAGCAGCATTTTTAGGTGCCTATCTCAATGGTAAAGCGGGAGACCTGGCGGTTATAGACTTGGGATATAATTTCACAACCACTGATTTAATGGGCTATGTACCGAAAGCATTTATAAAGTAGAAAATATTTTGAAATAAAAAATGTAAATTAAGATAGATTATTTTATTAAGAATTGGTGGTACATTACCATTCTTTAAACAAGATTACTATTTTTATCCAAATTTAATGAACTCTTTAGGTTCAAAATTGGTTTCCATAGTCCAGAAGTAGGCTTCTCCCTTGGAAATCCTGAAAATTATTAGTCCAGGATGATCAACAGTCAGTCCAAATTCTTTAAGAAATGGTCTATCCTCTAAAACCTTCCTTTTAAGTTCCGGGTCTTCGATGAATTCTGTTTCTCCAGCAACCCTCATCATGGTGCCGGTGGACTCTTCGTCTGGTTGCCAGAAACAGGCCTCTACTTTATTGTTTACCTGTAACTGTCCGTACATATCCTTAACTGCTCCGATCTGGAAATAAAATCCAGTCTCATCAGCGAACCAGAATCCTAACGCCCTTACTCTGGGCTGGTCACCATCCACTGTTGCCACGTAGCTTACCGGTGTTTCGTTTGCAAATTTTATACAGTCATTGATGTCCATATATCTCCCTCGGTTCAACATTTCATTAATTGATCATAAAATAATGGGAGTTTGATCAATTAATAGTTATCACTCGGATAACAACTATCTAAAATTAAATTCTTTTCAAAATAAAAAAATAATAATTCAGCCTTTTCTACACACGCTCTGGAAGCAGGCAGCTTGTACACCGTAATTTTTAATCATCCCTACGATTTCTTTCTGGTCAGTTTCCTTATCTTCGAAGGATACTGCCTGTTCCTGGTAGAGGCTGAATGGTGATTTTCTGCCTAGGATCCTTAAGTTGCCCTTGTGTAACCTTACCCGTACTGTACCAGTCACCCGTTTCTGCATGTTGTCGATGAGATGGTCCAAGTCATCTCGTAGTGGTTCATGCCACAGCCCGTTGTAAACCAGCTCAGAATAGGTTTCTGAAACATTTACACTGAATTTTAATTCCTCCCTGGTAAGCACCAGTTGTTCAAGGGATTTATGGGCGGTTATTATAAGCACGGCACCAGGTGTTTCATAGTTTTCCCTGGATTTTAGTCCTATTATTCGGTCTTCCATGATGTCAATTCTGCCGATTCCATGTAAACCAGCGATTTTGTTACATTCCTTTATGATATCAAGTGGACTGAATTTTTTCCCGTCCAATGCTACAGGAACTCCATTTTCAAATTCAATCTCCAGTACCCGGGGTTCATCTGGTGCATCGGCACTGGATTTGGTCCAGTTAAATGCATCTTCTGGCATCTCCACATTGGGATCTTCCAGCATGTCCCCCTCTATGGATCGCCCCCACAAGTTTTCATCGATACTGAAGTTAGAGAAGATGGGTATGGGAATACCATGTTTCTTTGCATATTCTATTTCCTCTGTTCTGGTAAGGTTCAAATCCCTTACCGGGCCTATGATATTATAATCTGAGGCTGAACGTATGGTACATTCGAATCTGAACTGATCGTTACCTTTACCAGTACATCCATGTGATATAGAGATGGCATTTTCTTTTTCAGCAATTTCCACTATTTTCATGGCAATTAATGGCCGAGCCAGTGCTGTGCTTAGAGGGTATCCCTCATAAACTGCGTTTGACTTCACCGCTTTAAAGATGTAATCTTTTGCAAATTCTTCCTTGGCATCTATGGTGTAATGCTTGGATACGCCAATTTCATGGGCTACTCGTTCAGATCGTTTTACTTCCTCTTCTGGTTGCCCTACATCTACACAGACTGTTATAACTTCCATGTCATACTTTTCTTGAAGTAATTTAACGCATACTGAGGTGTCCAGGCCGCTACTAAATGCCAGAATAACTTTTTCCATTCTTAATCACCTTGAATTAATTTTTTTATCCATATTTTAAAACTTAGATTTTAAATGGCTCTGTTTTTAAGCGTTGTAAATAAGATTATATGGTCTTCAATTATTATATAATAAAAATGGTCTGATAATAAGTATAGTATTATATAATAAAAATGGTTATTGTCTTAACTAATATAAAGTAAATCATTTTCTTGAAGTGCCCAGGATAAACTTATTATCGGGTATAAATTAATTTGAATCCTTAATATGTAATGGTGTGCCTATGGAACCTTATAAATTACAGATAATTTCTAAAAAAACAGCAGGAAACCTGCAAGAGAATCATATCTTTTTGGAAAATCTGCAAAAAAATAGGTTGACTTGTAAAATCCTGGATTCTGCCAAGGAAGGTACACCGCTTATAAGGATTGGTAAGGGCAGTCCTAAAATCATGCTGACAGCTGGTATACATGGTAATGAACTTTCACCACAAATCGCAGCCCTCCTATTGGCCCAGAAATTAACAGAAGGAGATGCAAAAGGCACTGTTTATCTGATACCATTTGCAATTCCATTTGCCACAATGAAAAGTTCCAGGAGATTTAAAGGGTTTGACATGAACAGGACAGCTTTTAAGGAGGGCTCATTATCCAATGAAATAATCAAGGTTGCTCGGGATTTAAAGTTGGATTCCCTGGCTGATTTCCATGCCACCAACCCATATAGTAATCCGGGGGTGGAGAGTATTTTTTGTTCAAAAAAACCCTGTATGGAGAGCTATAAGATCGCAGAGCATATAAATAAGACCACCAAATCCAAAATTATCTGCCATAAGAATGCAGGTACTCTCTACAAGGGTGCATTGGAGGATGAATGCAATTTATCAAATATTCCTGCTGTGACCTGTGAAGTGGTATCCCATAATGGTAAGGTGGATCCAGGGAGCTATGAAAGGTCCTATATGCAGATGAGGACTTATATGGGTTATTTTGGGATTGAAATAGAGTGATCTATGATAAATAGCCATTTGAAATAGAAAGTTCTCTAATAAAATAGTGATTGAAATGAAAAGTTCTCTAATAAATAGGTTTGATGGTCTATCTTTAAATAGAATAATTAATGCTTTAAATAGATTGATCACAGGCTAAAATAAGTCCATCAATTAAGATAACAGATATTTCCTCGAAAACGTTGATATAATGCCTTCTTATAAAATCCACATCCCTTTTGCACTGATTATGACGTTACCCTTCTTTCCCAATGTATTTCTCCTTTCATTAGCCCTTTTTGGAACGTCCATAATTGATTTTGACAACCATATAAAGGAGAACCAGATAATTATAATGTTTTTAATTGGGATTATTCTGGCATTAATTTTGTACATATTCAATCTACCCGCTATAATTGGAGTTATTCTAATTTTAATGGCAATAATATTCTTTATTTCGAAGCACCGCGGATTTATGCACTCAATTTTTGGGATAATTGCTATATCTGTATTTTTATCCGCCTTTTCAACTGGTTTTTATTTACTCCTGGTGGATATCCTTAGTCTGAAGGTTATTTTAATCTTGCTTTCGATTATTCTGGGTTTTATAGTCTTAAATAGGAAATTACTACTGATTTATCTAATTTTAATGATCACTGGGATTTATTTAACACCAGAAATGACTTTTAATGTGTATCATATCTTCGGGGCCTTCTTTTTAGGTTGCTTAAGCCATGTTACCCTGGATCTTTTCACCTCCCAAGGGGTGAGCCTCTTCAGTCCCCTTTCTTCAAGGAATTATCATAAGATCAGTGGCCTTGTTATTTTAATTGCCTGGGCATTGCTGGCAATAATTAATCTGTTTTACATGTAATTTCTTTAGTTTATTTTATTCAGGTTAATTTAACCCTTGGAGTAGCATATAAGCTTATTAATCTGCTTTTTAAATAAGGTGTTAATGGCTAATAATTTGAATAGTTATCTTTATATATCATGTTTTATAATGATGAATTATAATATCTATGGCCTAAAAATTCTTTTAACTGTATGTAAGATGGATAATAGGCTCTTTTAAAAAATTATTACCGTAAATTTGATTGCTAATTTCGTAAATAGAGGCTTTAACATGTTTATTAAACGAATATTCTATGCAGTAGCATATTTTGCTGTTTTAATATTTGAAATTACTAAGGCTACATTGGATGTAGCAGGCAGATCCATCAATGGAAAAGTCGAGCCATTTATCATGGAAATAGAAACTGAACTTAAAAGACCTGTTTCCCAGACTATACTGGCAAACAGCATAACTTTAACCCCAGGGACCCTTTCAATTGATCTTGATTCAGAAAATCAAGTCTTAAAAGTGGCAATTATTTATCCACGTACCAAAGAAGAAGTAATTCCCTTTGAACCCTACATAAAAGGAATGTTAGAATAAATACCTTTTATCCATTAAATAGTAAAAGCTAGAATATTATCACAATTAACCTTATCACACAATTAAATTAAAGAGATGTTAAAATGGACTTGTTGTTGATATCGGAATATATATTAATAGTGGCATTGGCCATCTTTTCCCTGGCGACCATTAGAATCACCACCAGGAAAACCACAGCCATGGGTCTGGTTGGTCTATCTGGGTTATCCATTGCAGTGGCCACCATCTTAATATTGTTTAAGAATATCTATGGACTGGCATTCAGTGGAGATATAGCCCTAGCACTTATAGTTTTAGGACCAGTAGGTACCATAGCATTTTCAAAAGTTTTAAGGGGTGGTGGTTGAAGTGGCATTTATTGAAGTAACCGATCCCATTTCCCTGGTAAAATCAATTATCCTCATCATATGTGCCATCCTGGTTATACTGGGTGGAATTGGAATATTAAGGTACAAGGATGACCTTGAAAGAGTGATGTACGCTCGAATCCACATCCTGGGAATAGCAGATATGGCCTGCATACTGGCCCTACTTGTACTGGGTGAATTTCTCCTGGCAGCCGCTTACTTTATCCTGGCACCATTCAACGCACATGCCATTTCCAATGCATACTACTATGGGGAGGAGAAAAATTGATTGAATACGTTTTAATGATCATCACCGTGTTAGGTGCAATAATTGCTTTGATGCAGAGAGACTTACTGAAGGCAGCGATACTTACTGGAATACCCGGCGTTTCCATTGCATTCTTATTCCAATATTTACTGGCCCCTGATGTAGCATTGACTCAGGCAATAGTTGGATCAGCAATAGTACCGGTATTCATTGCCATAACCGTTCTTAAAACAAGGAAAACAGAGGAAGAAATTAAATAATTATTATAATGGTGAAAAAATGGTAGTAGACAGTCAACTCATGTCCTTTTTCACGGCAGGATCACTAATTGTAATTGGAATATTCGCTGCATTATTCCTGGATAATCTTATAAAGAAGATAATAGGATTGGCCTTTCTGGGTGATGGTGTAAATCTATTCATTATAACCATGGGATATAAACCAGGGGGAATTGTTTATATATTCTTACCCGACATGACCATCAGCAACTTCGCTCAAACCTCAGCGTACCCGCTTCCATTTGCCCTGGTGCTTACCAACATAGTTATCGGTGCCAGTACACTGGCGGTGATATTGGGTTTGGTACTGATACTAAACAAGAGACATGGCTCACTCAGTGCATCTAAAATACTAAGGGACAAAGGAGAGTAGATCATATGATTTCACAGATAAAAACCCGGTTTTCTAATTGGAGGGAATACTAATGGATCTGAACGCTCTCATAGCTGTTATGATAATACTACCCATTGCCAGTGCACTTTTCCTGAATTTACTCCATAAAAAAGACAGGACAATAAAGATAATCGCTATCATCACTGCTGTGGTATTACCCATTATTCCACTTTTAACCCCCTACGGTTCCCATTTTTTCGGTGGCTATCTTCCCCTGGCCCAGAATTCAACCTTAGCACAGGGGCTACCAGCTATAATAACCGGGACCCAACTGTCCCAGTTTCACCTGGGTATCATGTATGTATTCAGCAGTGCCCAGCAACTCATGATATTTATACTGGGAATAATAACATTTTTCGCCATATTCACGTTCATTAATGAAACAAAAAAGCCATCAGGAGTTTATGCATTCCTGTTGTTCATGGGTACAGCTTCATTATCAGCCATACTGCTTTCAGATGATATATTCAATTTATTTGTATTCTTTGAGATAGCGGCACTGGCCCAGGTTGGAATAGTGGTTGCATCCGGTATAAAAGATAACTATGAGACAGCCCTTAAGTACATCCTCATAGGAAATATAGCAGGGCCACTCCTGCTTTTAGGTATCGTCATGTTATTAGGTGTTACTGGAAATGTTAACGTTACTGACATGATATTCTCAATTAAAAATGGGTTTGTGGACCCACAAAGTCCAGTTCTCCTTATGGCACTGTCCCTTATAACCTTTGGATGGTTATATGCTTCAGGACTCCCACCATTCCACACTATAAAATCAGAAGTGTACAGTAAAGCATTACCCCATGGGGCGGCGTTAATCCAGGCTTTCTCAGTCTTCACCCTGGTGGCTATAGGAATCATAATAATCAGATTGTTCTCCTACAACCCCTTCACACACATAGCCATAATTGGAATATCAGTTATAGCCATGATTCTAGGTATCACCATGGCCTTAATGCAGACCGATTATAAGCGCATCTTAGGATATTTAGCTGTAGGAGAGTTAGGATACATCGGAATAGGATTGGGACTGGGAACGGCATTGGGAATTACTGCAGGCCTCTTTCAGGCGATAAATGAGTCTGTAATAACCTCCTTCCTCTTCATTGGATTTGGAACTGTACTCTACAAAACCAGAACCAGTGATACCAAAAAACTGGGTGGAATGATGTATGTAAACCCTAAGGTTGCTTTACTGGTTCTCCTGGCAGGACTGGCCATGGCCGGTGTCCCACCACTCAACGCCTTCCAGAGCAAGTTGATGTTAATTCAAGCATCCATACAATCCGGACTACCCGAAATAGGTATAATAATGATACTATTAAGTATCGTAACATTTATGACATTTATGAAGGCATTTTACACCGTATACATGCGGCCAAAACCCAAAGAACTGGAAGTTTTAGATAACAAAATCCCCAAATCAACGATTATATCACTGGTAGCGTTTCTAATCATCTGTATAACACTGGGTTTATTCCCGCAAATAGCAACCAGCAGTCTACAAACACTTGCCGCGGGACTGGTATAACAGGGTGAAATAATGAATATCTATGATTTTATACTGAAAAAAATGCGTGAAGTACAGAAAAAAGCTGAAGAAGACCAGCCAATAACTAACATAACAGCTTCAGCTATGCTAGCTGCAGAATTAACTCTGATTGCATCTGTTTTAGTCGCTGTAATTATGGTAAGGCTTATCCACCCTGTTTTGATGATAATCATGATAGCAGCTGTACTGATCATAGCGGTCATGGCCAGGCCCATCATGCCCAGACTTAGAAAGGAACAGAACGATGACTTGAATAACATGATGTTCTACATCGTGGTTGCCCTGGGAATAGTTGTAGCCCTGTTTTACTGGGGGAATTTAAATGTTTAATGGAGTAAAAAACATAATAGGGATACTGGCACTTGCAATTTTTTCCGTAGCTTTATTTCAGGCAATATATGGGTTTGATCAGATCTTATATCCGGGAATAAGCTACATTTATCTATGGTTGGGTCCAGAAATAGCTCCTAACGCCGTAACCAACGTCGTATTCGATTGGAGAGGTTATGACACCCTTGGTGAAGCACTGATACTGGTCACTGCTGTAGTCGTGACATTACTGATATTTGGAAGAGGTAAAGTAAAGCTGGGAGGAAAATAGGATGAGCACCATACTGAAACTATTCATATACCCCGCGGCCCTGATAATAACCTGTTTGGGGATAAACACCATTTTAGGAGGACATATAACTCCGGGAGGAGGTTTCCAAGGTGGAGCTATAATAGCTGGAGCCATTATTTTCTGTATTGTAGTATACGGAATAAAAGACACTCCCCTAAAATTCTCGCATGATTTCATGTCATCCATGGAAAGTATAGGGGCACTGCTTTACGTATTTCTAGGTCTGGCTGGATTACTATTTGCTGGATCCTTCCTCTATAACCTGGGCGTAGACCTTTACAGCATAGTGCCTGGTTATATACAGAACATATTTAACTACCCGGACCCCACCCATGCTGGAATAATACCCTACTTAAACTTTGCAGTTGGCTTAAAGGTAATGGTAGGTTTAAGCGCCGTTGTAATAGCATTTTTAGGGTTTAAAAATGAATTAGATGAAGATGGAGAAGGAATAGAGGAGATTGAATGATATTTTACGCAGGCCCCTTAGTTCTGGGATTCATATTAGGATTTATAGTAGGGAGCAGAGTCAAAATAAACCCAGAAAGTAAATTGAACTTCACCTGGGGAAGCTATATCACCATATTTATCGCTGCCTTGGCAGCAGCATACTTCTTAGGACCATTCCCATACTACGAAGACCTACCCCTGGCTTCGGGATTTTTAGCAGGCATAGTAGGGATAATCGTGGGTATTGTTACACTGGGAAGATATGGTAGAGAACAAACAGAACAATGAAAAATCAAAAATTACGAAAAAATAAACAAGGGATTATCGGAGTAATGGGTAATGTTTATATCAACAAACAAATGTGAAGGCTTAGGAGAATGCATCAAAAAATGCCCCACCGAGGCTATAAGATTAATTGATGGAAAAGCATTTAGCTGTATAACCTGCGGAGCCTGTGCAGATGCCTGCCCCAACAAAGCCATAAAGAAGAATAAATACGGAGGCTACATGGTGGACCGGGCTAAGTGCAACGCCTGTGGTGTGTGCGAAATGACCTGCCCAGTAAACAGCATCAAAATAGAAGATGATATGGTAAAAGGAATTTGCGCCCGCTGTGGTATCTGTGCAGATACATGCCCTATCGATGCAAGGCTGGATGCATTTGATGTAATTGAAGAAAGACAGCTTCAATTTTTACAGTCACTTAATTTAACAATTCAACCAGAAATAAAAAGGCAAAAAGAAGGATCAAAAGTAGAAAGAACTAACGTAACCACTGATCATGAGAAATGTACACTGTGCAGACGGTGTGAATATAATTGCCCCACCGATGCTATAATGGTCGATGTAGATCTAGAGGGAAAATGCACGGAGTGTAGAGTCTGTGAAGACGTCTGTCCAGCTGACGCTATAACTGACACTACCATAGATGAAGATAAATGCACATTATGCCTTAAATGTGTTAAGGAATGCCCTAACAGAGCCATAAGCATTGAGGATTTTAAGGTAAAGATCCATAAACCAGAACCCGGAGAAGAATTAACCGGAAAAATAGTATCCTGCCTGAACTGTGGCCTGTGCACAGAAGCATGTAGCCACGGTGCGTTGAAGATGGTGGACGGAAAAATACGATACGACCCAACATTCTGTGAGGAATGCGAGGAAATGGAATGTCTGGATGTCTGCCCCGTAGGCACACTCCGGGAATCAGATGAAGTAGAAAGGAGGATTAAAGGATTCTGTGTATCATGTGGTAACTGTGTCCAGGCATGTGACGTAAATGAGGCACGGAGCTTCCAGAATGTTACCTGGGAAGGGGATGTTACTGAAGACTGCATATCCTGTGGTGTATGTGCTGAAATATGTCCAAAAGGAGCTATCACCCTTAAGAAGGGCTCTATTAATGTTGATTTAGATAAATGTATTCTCTGTGAAAAATGTGGTATACACTGTCCCGCAGATGCAATACCTAAAACAAGCATGCTTAAAAAATCCATAAAAGATGGATACACCTTCGTACAGGACAAACTATGCATGCAATGTAACTTATGTACTAAAATCTGTCCAGAAGAAGCTATAACTGAAACAAAAGAGGGTAATATTGTTGTAGACGATGAAAAGTGCACCTACTGTGGTGCGTGTTCCAATGTCTGTCCAGCAAGGGCCATACTGTTTGAACGAGAATTCGAGGTGGCACCATGAAAGACTTTATCCGGGTATTCCTGGAAGGAATCATAAATAACTCTAAACGAATACTTTTTGCATCAGACCGGGTTACCGATATGGAAATGAGGAACAAAATCATGGAAGGAAGGGTAACACCGACAGATAAAGTGGCTGAGATACCCTGCATAGGCTGCTCAGGATGCTGCAATGCCTGTCCAACAAATGCAATCACCATGCTGGATCTGGATGAACCAGTGGAGATAATTGAGGGAATGGTCAAAACACAGATCCCGGTTTTAAACAGTGAAAAATGTGTAAACTGTTACTACTGCCATGATTTCTGCCCATTATACGCACTGTTTGGTAAAGCAGGTACCATACACCCCAACGATGTTGGCGAAGTGGAGCTGGATGTTGGGGAACTCTTAAAAAAGCCAATAAAAATATCCGAAGACAAATTAGCATTTATTGCACAATTTTTATCAGATTCAACTGTATTAAAGAAGAGAAAGATTTAATGACAGCCTAAAAAAACTAAGAAGCGATTATCATGAGTTTAAAATCATATTCAAGAGCCAGAGCCGTTCACGTCATGCTGGTCTACACTGGAGGATGTAATGGCTGTGATATTGAAATAGTAAACTGTGTTCTATCACCAAAGTTCGATATAGAGCAGTATAAAATATTCCTAACTTGGAATCCCCGGGAAGCCGATGTACTGGTGGTAACTGGACCGGTAACCAAACACAATAAAGAGCCATTAAAGGCTATTTATGAAGCCATCCCTGAACCTAAGGCAGTAATAGCAGCTGGAGCTTGTGCACTCATGGGAGGGGTTTACAAGAATATACACGGGGATATTCCCTCTGAAGAAATATGTGGACCAGTGGATGAAATAATTCCAGTGGATGCCAAGGTGCCTGGCTGTGCTGTAAGGCCAGAAGATGTCCTAGCAGGGGCAGTGGCTGCACTGCCGTTGTTGTTAGAAGCTATGTAGTAGAATTTTTTAATAAAAAATTACAAAAAACTAAATTTACTCAAAATAAAAGCAAAATTTACTCAAAATATCAATCAGGTGTAATGTGATGGATAATGACAACAAAATAACCGATGAAACCCGGAATGAACAGGAAATCGAGACGGAAGTCCCCATGGGAACCGTGCACTCGGCTGCTCTAGAACCTTACCGGATTCGGTTGTTTGTGGAAGATGAAATAGTTAGAGATGCAGAGATGACCATCGGAGTGAACCACAGGGGAATTGAGCGTATAATGGAAGGCCTACCAGTAGAGAAGGCCAACAGCCTCACCGAGAAAATCTGCGGTATATGTTCAAACAGCCATATCTGGAACTCTGTTCTGGTGGCGGAAAAAGCTCTGGAAATAGAAGTACCCGAAAGGGCACTGTACATAAGGATTATAATGGAAGAACTGGAAAGATTACATAGCCACATGCTATACCTCGCCCATGGAAATGAGGTATTGGGTCATGAAACCTTTTCCATGAGATTATTCTATATCAGAGAAACAGTGATGGAACTACTCCGAATGATTGGAGGTAACCGTGTGCAATATGGTGTTCCTGTTATTGGGGGAATCAGACCCCGGGCCGATTTAAATGAGATGAGAATCCAGAGGTTAACCGAGGGAATGGATTTTGTAGAAGAGAAGATCACAGACTTCGCTGAAAGATTCGTAGCAGACCCCATGATCATGTCCCGTATAACCGGGGTGGGTGTCATTTCTAAGGAGGATGCATTAAGATTATCTGCAACCGGGCCTACTCTACGTGCAACTGGGGTTGCTGTAGATTTAAGAAGGGATATGAAGGAGTACGATCCCTTTGAATTCGATGTGATAACCCAGGATGATGGAGATGTTAAATCCAACTTACTGATGAGGGTCCTGGAGATCCCGGAATCCATTAAGATCATAAGACAGGCCATAAAAGCACTTCCTGAAGGCCCAATAACCAACCGTAGCTGGGAGATGCAGGATGTCACCATTACCAAGAGCTACATAGAAGTACCCCGGGGTAAATTATACCACTCATACTCCTTAGATGAGGGTAGGGTGAGAAACGTTATCGTAAGAACCCCATCAATTACCAACATAGGAGCAATGGAGCATGCATGTATTGGAAACCATATAACCGATGCACAATTAGCTATTGTGCAATGTGACCCATGCTTCACCTGTACTGATAGAGCTATACAAATAATCCAGTTATAGGAGAATAATTCACGATAATAAGGAGATTTAAATAATGACCATTGTTGACTCATTAATCGCGCTAATGGCAGTAATAGGAACTTTAATAGTGGCCTTTGCAGTAAGTGTTTGGTTGCCTGGTATCGAGAGGAAGTTTGTACACGCCCGGATACAGCAGAGGATTGGCCCACCACTTTCAAGCCCAGGGTTAATGTCCCCTATTAAATTCTTCTTCAAAGAGATAATCAATCCTAACTCTCCCATGCCTGGTTTATACAATGCCCTCCCATTTATAGGGATAATTATATCTGTACTGCTCTTGCTTATCATCATGCCTCAAATGTACTTCTTTGCTACCTTTGCAAGCGTCATAGCATTGGTAGGGCTACTTAAAGTGGAGGAGATATTGTACATGTTCATGGGATCCCTATCAAAATCAGTTTTATCCATTAATATGCCCTTCCCTGACGTGGTTAAAGGAGCCAAGCATCCAAACGTCCCCCGATCCTTTTTTGAAGAACTCAGTTCCATGAGGGCGTTTCGATTAATTGCCTTGGGATCATTCCCAATTTATATTGCCATCTTTGTCCCGGTGGCCATGGCTGGCAGTATATTCCTAAGCGACATCGTTGCATACCAACAACTTCATGGACCTGTTCTTTTCACAATTGGAGGAATTTTAGGTGCAATAGTCTTCTTTGTAGGATTTATGATACTCATGAACGAATACCCATTCGCCATACTCAAGACCAAAGCAGATGTTATAGAAGGACCTCTCCTGGAATACGCATCAAAATACAGGGCATACGTCTATATCAGTAGAGGTTTACTGATATTTGTATTATCCAGTATATTCGCTACCCTGTTCCTTGGATTACCGCCTAACTTGCTGAGCTGGACAATACTGATAAACATCATAGTGGCACTTGCATTCACCATAATCATGGCCATAGTAAGCGCATTCTCACCAGTATTCACCTATAAACAGTTCTTCCCTGTAGTGGCTGGTGTTTCTGTCTTGGGAGTACTGGCTATAATAGCATCATTCCTATAAACAAAAAGAGTGATCTGATACTTTAAAAATCATCCAGTGAGAAAAAATGAAATTTGTAGTAACACCATTCCATATCATAAGTGTAGGCGGCTACATTGTTGAAACTGATTTCCCCTACAGTAACCTAATCGTGGTCAACCCCACAGACCAGCCAATAAAGATCGACATACCTGTATTCACTGAAGACTGGATTGAAAGACACCGGAACTTAGGCCTTGATATAATCCCTATCAAGGAAGAAGAATCCTTTTTAAGCAATTTTAGAAGGGCCAAAGTTAAACTGGATCAGTTGAAAGCTGAATTGGGTGTTGAAGACTAGTTTTTAAAACAAAAACTACCTTCAATAATACTTGAAAATCCAACTCCCATCTGGTAAGCTTTTTCCAAGTCATGGGGAAATACTTCTTTTCTTCTTTTTGCTTTGTGTTTTTTGGAAACGGGTGGCCAGTACGTTAGAATAAACCTTAAATTGGTAGGTGTCGAAGCTGAAAAGGACAGAAAAAACAACTGATACATCCATTAAAATCGAGATCATCAAGATTGATTATTTCAGTCTTGGCAACCTGTGATTTTTGCTTATTATGAGTCTTTTTATGTAGTGCACGCCTTTTTATGCAGGTTACAGTTCTATTTTTTTCAGGGTTGCGGTTAAAAGTAATTATTTTATCATTTACCTATAAACATTCCTTTATCTTCTGCTTCTCTTTTTAAAGCCCTATTCATAGACTCAAACCCTGATTTAGTATTATTCAACATACTGGAGAGCAATGGAACAAGTAGACCAGTGAACTTTTCTTTCTGGATAAATAGAACACTATCCTCGTCTATTTTCTTAATAATTAAACTATGTTCGCCATCAAACAATTTGGGTATCCATAAACTTCCCAGCCATATTAGCTCTTCTTCTGGCTTGTAACTTAATATTTTGGGCTTGAATCTCATCCCATTTGAATTTGCTGGCTTAATAAAAACATCGAGGTGAGATCCTACCCTCTGATGGCCAGAAATCTCCTTTATAAACGGGTTCCACTGGGTGTAATTATCAAAAAAAGTAAGTATATCCCATACTACACTGGCCGAGGCATTGATTTCGATTTCAGTGTAAATTTCTTTCATCATTTAAAATTTTGTTTTCATTATTGAAAAATTTTTAGATTAGCATTATTTCATTTTCTTTTTAGTTTTTAGATTAGCATAGATTCAATCTATTTAGCTTTTTAGATTAGCATAATTTATTTATTTAGTTTTAGAATCATTAATTCAGTAATTATTTAGTTTTCAACTTCAGCAATCTTCCTTGCCACTCTTAATGCCAGTGCAGATGTAAGTAGAATGGTGGGTAAACCCTGTGAACGGGGTGCCAGGGATAAATCCGCAACCCATAATCCATCAGGAAGCCATGAAGGCTTCATATCATTTAAATCCTCCTTTCTTAATGGCACGGTACCACCAAGATGTCCGCCGTTATGTACGCCCTCAATGAACGGACCTGAAACACCAGCCCCCACCATAACCTGTTTGGCCTTTTTTATGGCTTCATCCAATCGGGATCTATCGTGGGATGTGATTTCCTTATCTACTTTACCATCAGCATACACGGTTCCCTGCTCTTCGTCGGCCAGTTTAACCATAAGCCCCACCCGATCCTGAATAGAGACGTTCTTCCAGGGTTTATGCAGGAAGTGGGAGAGAATATTGATGTAAGGGGATAGTATATAATCTTCTTCTTTAGTGTACCAGACCATGGGTGGTTCATTAAGCTGATTTGCACCTTTCGAAACACCACCAAGGGTAAGGACGATGTCTACCCATAAGCGATCCTCAGCCGGTAGTCCTGAGGCTTTTAATATTTGAGGTGTTCCTATACCACCGGCAGCCAGCACCACAACATCACTTTCAAAACGCCGGGATCGGGAACCGGATCCAACGATAACTCCTTTAGCATGCCCATTTTCAATGATAATCTTCTTTACTGGTGATTTTGTTTTAAGAACAGCCCCTTTATTTACAGCATCAGCAACAAACCTGCGGGAATCCCAACGTGCCCCAGAACCACATCCCACTTCGCATAGTCCGCAAGAAATACATTTAAGAGAATCAATAGCCTTAGGTGTTGAATTAGGTTTTAATCCAAGTTCATCAGCTGATTCGAACATATTGCTGGTCATGGGCCTCCATCTTTCCCTGGGGAAGATGCTGATCTTAATCAATCCTTCAACTTCATCAAATTCTTTTGTAAGGTCCAGACCAATTTCTTTCAAACCATGTTCGGCCCTTACCATGTTTCCACAGGCTAAGACTGTGGAACCTCCTACTGCCATTCCCCTAAATAAAATTAAATCCTTACTTGAACGAACAGAATCATAGGCAGGTATAAATCTAGAGAAATTTTTCTCATTCCGTGTTAGGCCCAATTTTCTGAGGGGCTCAACTAATGAAATTCGTCGGGTGAATGGCTTAAATTCTCCACCTGCTTCTAATATCAACACTTCAAAACCTTTATTTGCCAGTTCCCGAGCAGAAATTGCTCCTCCTGCACCAGTACCTACCACTATCGCCTTCATCATATCCTCCCACTATAACTGAGAATAATTAATTTTCATGACTTATACAGGCTACACATTTTGAATGCCCTTCAGTTATTCTCAGAGTAAACTTCATCTGTATATTTTCATTAAGACCCTGAACCACACCTTCATCAGCAGCGCTGAGTATATTACATGTTTCCGGGGTATAATAATTGGATAATGAACATTTACCAACCACCATGGTGATATTATCCTCAGATTCCTCAATCTTAAACTCTATACCCAGAACTTTGTAGAGTATCCGTGCTGCTCTTATAAGATCTTGAAGACTGTTTCCCACTCCTAGGCTCTTCTTTACTTCCCTGCCGAGTTTTAAACCAGTTTTAAAAAGAGCTTTTTTCCCCTCTTTCTGGGCATCTTTATAACCAATTGAATCTATCAGAGCTCTTAAACGTATGTTATGGGCAGTGGCCATTATTTTCCTGCGTTCCTCTAAATTTCCTTCCATTTTCAACTCTTCTTTGACCAGAGTATGGTATTTTTGAGGAGCGTATTCTTTAAGAAGCAGATCCAGGCATTCAATCGTAACCTCGGCCACCTGGTCTATCTGGGGTATTAAAAATATTTGAGGTGTCCAAGATGCAATTCGTAATTTTAGACCCATCATAAATCCGCTCACTTTAATTGCCTATCATAAATCCCATTAACTTAAAATCCCATGTTTTCCAGATGTAAAACAAAATCTGGACATTCAACATCTTCATATATACAGTTAATTACATCTTCGAAACGTTTGATAATATTTCTCCTTTTCAATTTCAAATTGGCAGTTAATTCACCATTTTCAATGGATAAATCATTTTCAAGCGCCACCCAGCTTTTTATTTCTTCAGGCCGGGAAACTCTGGAGTTAATATCCTTTATAAAAGTATTAACCGACTCGATGGCAATTGATGAATCATCGAACCATAACAGGGAACTGCAATATGGTTTCCCTTCACCAATCAACATCCCCTCTGCCACACCAGGTATATCTTTAAGCATGGATTCTACCTTTAGGGGGCTTATAGTTTTTCCATAAGAATTAACAAGCACGTCTTTCTTACGGCCAGTTATAACCAAACTCCCTTCAGGGGTTAAATAGCCAAAATCACCAGTTAAAAGCCATCCATCTTCAAAACCAGAATCATCATCATCATCGAAGTAACCATTCATAACCTGCGGTCCTTTAACCCTGACTTCACTGTCTGATGAGATACTTATTTCAGTTCGCGGGAGAGGTTCGCCTACAGTACTTATTCTGTTTGCTCCCAACTGGTTTATGGTAATTAAGGGGGCTTCTGTTAAGCCATAGGCATTGTAAATTTCTATTCCCAAGTTGTGATAAGCAAAAAGCAGATCATCACTGACTGGCGCAGAACCGACTATAAGCTGGGCACAGCGGTCAATACCAGATTTTCTAAGGATGATTTGTTTGATAAATCTCTTCATTAATTTCTTTATTAATCCCACCCGGGATTTAAGGTAAATTCCGCCCAGCCAGCTTTCAGCAAGACTGGACCATACTTTTTCATAAAAACGGGGAACAGAAAAGAATATGTTAGGCCGCACGGCAGGAAGTGCCCTGGGGAGATCCTGGAAATCCTCCAGAAAATAGATATTTATGGATGTTGGAGCATAATAAGGACTATATAGTCCCATAATTCCTTCAACTACATGGTTCATGGGTAAAAATGATAAATAAGAGAAATTTTCATTCCTATTTTTCCATGGTGGCATGGATGCAATATATTCAGCCATCCATCTTAAATTTCCATGGGTAAATACAGCTCCCCGTGGTTTACCAGTTGTCCCTGATGTATAACGTATGGTGGCTATATCGTCTAGATCAACTGGAGCTATAGGAACGTCATTATTTGAATTTAGTTTGAGATTCAGGAATTCATCCCATCCCATTATATTGGAGGGACTATCTGATTCGGCAATGGAAATTAGAGTAACATCAGTTTCCCAGTCTTTTAATTTATCTAATATTTCAGGTACACCAACAAACAATATGGAAGCTCTTGAATCCTTTAAAATTTCTTTTATTTCCTCTACAGAACTGGTATAATAGAGGGGAACACTTACTGCCCCAATTAATCCCATGGCAGCATCCAGGATAAGGTAGCGGGTGCTGTTATATCCCACCAGGGCAACTCTGTCACCTTTTTTAATGCCAAGATTACCAAGGGATTGGTCCGCCTTGAGTATATCCTGGTGGATATGGGATGTTAACTTTTTTTCAACCCGTCCATCAATAATATCATAGTAATTCACCGGTAGGCTGCTGCTTTTAAGACGGAAGAGTATTTGTTCATGTACTGTACGATTTGATCTATGAAAAAATCCCATATACACTGCAAACTGGAGGAGATTAGGTAGATAATCCTCCCAGTTCAACTTGAATTTACCAAATAGTTTTTCAGTATTTTCAAGAGAGAATTCCCTTTCCTGGTTAAAGTAAGGCGAAAGGGTATTGATTGTTTCCAGTGTTCTCCTGATTTGGGGGCTTTTAATTAACTGTGAGGAAGAAAATCTTTCAATAAATGCTGTAAGTGTAGGGACGAATATCGGCTGTGGTAAATTGTAGTTCAGATTTTCCCGGGCCCAAACCTTTACGAATTTTATTAATTCCTTAACGGTGGGCAGTAACTCTTGTGGAGCGGTTAGATGAAAGGTTAAACCTTCCGCTTCTGGATTGAATGTTAAACTTGCAATAGCATTAGCTACATAATCAACAGTTATTAAATTAACCTTTTCTGATGATTTAATGGGTATCAGTCTTTGTTTTCTGCTTAAATATAATCTTAAAGGCACGTATATGGTGTTAAAAGTTTTTATATATCCTGTTTTTGAATCACCCACCAGCATGCTGGGTCTGAAAATAGACACAGGCAGATGAGAATTCCGTACCTCTAATTCCCCTTCATACTTGCTTTTTTCATAGTTACTTAAAAATCCTGCTTCATCAGTTAAGGATGCTTCATCTATAATACCTTTTCTTGCACCGGCAACATATGCTGTGGATACATGGGAAAAACGTTCAAGTCCATGATTTTTATCTATTTCACTTCCTAGTTGGAGGAGGTTAATGGTACCTTCCCGGTTGGTTTTTCTTAATTTATTAATAGGTGCATTGAGACGTAAATCAGCTGCGGTGTGGATTATATTGGTTACAGAATGGATTAATTTATTATATTCTCCATTTTTGAGACCTAGTTGTTTTTGGGTGATATCTCCTTTAACCACATGTATCCTTTTATCTAAAAAATTAATAAGTTCAGGAAATTCCCACCAGGCCCTTTTAAGATGCTGAAAAGCAGTTTCTTTATCATTTCCCCTGACCAGCATCAGGATCTCGTGTGGTGTCTCCTGTAATATCCTTAAGGTTATATGGGTACCCAAAAATCCAGTGGCACCTGTAATTAACACACATTTACTTTCAGAGGTCATATTTACCTGCAAGTCCAGTTTCTTTTAGAAATGTTTTTAAAAGCTCTGGATTCATGGAGGTTCGGGATAGATGTTCCTTGAATCCTTTTTTTAAAATCTCATCCTGCTTATCAGGATTACTTATCAAATCATCCACTTTCTGCTCTAAGGATATCCATAAATCAGTGGAAAAACTGTCCACTAAATATTCCTGGATGACCAGTTCCTGGTACAATCCTTTAAGTCTGGTGTCATGACCCAGGGCAATCTGGGGAACCGCGGCTTCTAGCGATAGCACTCCGGCATGGTAACGGGAAGTGACAAGTAAATTGAGGCTGCGTAGTATATAGGTTATATGGGAGGCGTTATAATTGCTTGATGATAAGATACGAGCATCTTTTGAGTTTTCCATTTTATCCTGGATATCACGTGCCAGGGGTTCGTCTACTTCTTCCATACAAATTAAAGCTATTTTATGGCCATATTTTTCTATTATATTGTCCGCTTGTCTGGCCCATCCACGGGCTAGTTCATCACTCTTTTTATGCCTTGATTTGGATCGGGAGAAGTAATAAGGCCAACGGTACAGGTTTTCTTTCTTACCCCAGGGACGGATCACCACCGGCCACAGGCTGAAATCAACCGCGGCTAACCCTACTAACTTATTTCCAGCTTCTGGCCAGATTTTCTGAAGAATATCTTCATCCTCTTTATTGGGATTAAATTTAAAGGCGCAATCGGCAGTCACCTTCATAGGGGCCGTGACCCCAATTTTTGATAGTTCCTGGGCAGCTCTTTCTGTACGGGTGATTATAAGGTCTGTTTTACTGGCCTCCTTTTTTACCAGGTATCTGTTGAAGGAGGAAAGCTTTCCTGAATCAACAGCATAAGCTACGCAAGGTATCCCTTCATTATATGCGCATCTGGTAGCATATAAAAAGGCCCAGAGCAATGCAGAAGTCCAAGTATCCATGTAACAGCTTCCTTCCACCAGTAAAACCAGATCAGATTCTTTTACCAGTCTTTTAATCGCTGAAAAAAAGATTGGTGGGATTGGTTCTATTTTAACGTCTGATTCTTCTTTAAGGTATCGTCGTAAGTTTCTCTCGTTTAGTGTGGGTACGGTGATCTGGACTTTTCCCTTGAAAGTGTCCCTTAACTCCCCAATAATTACTTGTAAACGTGCTTCTGATCCGGTGTTGTTGGCTCCGTTGTAGCCCACGAGCAGAACATTAATTTGTTTTTTTGGATTAATCATGATCATCTAAAAATTTAATTTGTTGATGGTAATAATATTGGATGAAATAGTTATTCCCTTTTATGCGCCCCAGGCCCCAAATCACGCATCATGAAAAATATCACCGGGAGCACTATTCTGGTAGCTATTTTGTTAAAAATTCCTATTTTAGTGGGATAATAATATTCTTTATCCTTGTAGAACTCGTAATCAGCTGGCATGTAATCTTTAACATTTCCTGATATGGTTTGGAAAATCTTAAATCCCATGTAGTTTTTAAAACTGACCCCCTGTTTATCTGATTTCAGGGAGCTATCAAATTTTTGGGCAGATTTTTCCAGGATATTTGAGTTCTTATTTTTCACTGTCTCAGTAGGTGGCCATGGAGCATTTACCAAGCCACATTCACTGGCGACATCATAACCCCATGCACCAACTGCCAACTCCATGTATTTTAGGGTTTCATTAATCCCCATACCTCCAGTTGTGGTCAGTAGCATTGCTTTTTTATTGTGATATTCTGGGCGGTGGCAGAGATAGGCCATCCTGTCTATGAAATTCTTTAACAAGCCGGACACGGTCATAACATACACAGGTGAAACCAGAACCAGTCCATCTGATTCATTTATTTTCTTCTGGATCATCTCACGGTCATCCTTTATTGGACAGTACTCGATGCCTTTAGATATGCAGTTAAAACAGCCTTTACACTCTTCAAGGTTTAAATCTTTAAGAAATATGTATTCGAACTCGTAATCTCCCTTACTTCTCATCATCTCTTCCAGTTTTTTAGCTGCCTGGTAACTGTTGCCCTTCTTCCTGGGGCTTCCAACTATGGTTAAAATTTTATTTTCACTGTTCATAATATTCACTTTTAAACTTCAATTGATTTTTATGGAATTCAAGATGAATTCTGTGTGATCTGACATTTTATCCCAGGCCACTTCCATGAAGGTTTGATTTGATTCATTGTAATTCAGGATGAAATATTCGAAATAGAGATATAACGTAAACGAGAAATATTCATAGGCCAGTATTTTTGGATTCACCGGTTTAATAACTTTTTTTTCTATCATTTTAGTGAAGATTTCCTCCCAGCCCTTGATTGGCGCATCGAACAGTTTTTTTTTCGAAAATTCCCTTATCTTTTCGTTGTGGAAAAGTTCTATAGATATGAGCCTCCATATTTTCTGAGTGTTAGGTGTATTCATTCTTTCAATGAAATCCCGGGCACCCACTTCAAAGAATAACTCGGGTGTTTCCATTAATTTATCCATTTCTTCATCTGGAGGGCCGCCTTGTAGTTCGGATATAAAATATTCCATTATAGCATCTAAAATGGCTTCCTTGTTTTTGTAATGATTATAGATGGAACTTTCCCTTATTCCCACTTCTCTGGCAATTTCTCGTACTGAAACTCCATTAAAGCCTTTCTGTGAGAAAAGATCCAGGGATACATTAAATATCTTTTCCTTGGTGGTTTCTTCTGGTTTGTTTCCAATTTTTGAAGTTGTATTTTGATTTTTCATGTTTAGTTATCCTGATATTAACTAAATTTAGTTAGTATATCTAGGTATATAAAACTAACGTTCGTTCGTTAAAATTTATCTTTTCTAATAATTGATAGATGTATTCATATCCGTATGTTGCGGGTGCACTAGTTCTGATACTATATATAATAATCATAAATGAGCAATTAAAAACTGAAATCAAATTTCTATTCAATATATCTAATACTGTTTGGTTTATTATACGAGAAACTGGATTGAAACTAAATGGAAGTTAGATATATTAACTCATAACTTTAAAGAATTACTAACACAATTAAAGAAATTTTATGATCAAATGAAATTGGTGAATCCCATGGAATTAAGGCTACTCGAATTTGCTGGAAAACAGGTTGAACCAGACATCAGAAAGCTGTACGATATGAGGGAAGTTATTTACGACCAGAAATGGTTACACGCAACTGATAACAAAGATCTCTACTACATGTACCGGGATCTATCCTATTCAAAAAGGGATCATAACATAATTAAAGAAAACGACTTACGGTACGACATAACAATCATCCCACCATCTAATTTGGGAGATGAATATGTTAAAACTGCAGGACACTACCACCCGCTGGTTGAAGGGACTGAATACACCTACCCGGAAGTTTATGAAGTATTAAGTGGTGTGGCACATTACCTGCTCCAGAAAGCTGAAAATTCAACCATCACCGACGTGGTAGTTGTTGAAGCTAACGAAGGGGATAAGGTGATTGTACCTCCAAACTATGGGCATGTAACCATTAACCCTTCAAATAAGGAGCTTAAAATGGCAAATTGGGTTTCCAATCAATTTGAATCAATATATGAACCATATCGTGAATGTGGAGGGGCAATTTATTTTAATTTAACTGATGGTAATCTGATCAAGAATGAAAACTATGAAAATCCGCCAGAAATACGTAAACTTAAGCCAACCAACTTCTCCAAGCTGGGGCTTCATAAAAACAAAGAGATGTATAAGATCATTCGTGATCCGGATAAACTCAACTATCTGAACAGTCCCCAGGACTATGATTGGTTATGGGAAAAATTTAATATTTAAATTGGTATGTGAAAAAAATTTAATCTTAATATTTATTTTTAAACTATAAATAGACATAATTGGTGAATTAAATGAGAGAAATTGCTATAAGTATCAGAGCTCAAAATAAGCCAGGAGTTTTGCGTGATATCACAGATATGATGGCTAAGTGTGGCGTTAATATAACTTACACTTATCATTTCACTGAAATGACTGAATTTGCTTCCATCTACATGGAATTGGAATATGTGGAGAATGTTGATAAATTCATTGAGAATATAAGGAATTTTAAAGAGGTTAAAAGTGTTGATGTCCACCATTCCATGGGTGAAATATATGGTAAAAGGATCATAATCATTGGTGGAGGGGCACAAGTAGCAATGGTAGCTCAGGGTGCTATAACCGAAGCTGACCGCCACAACATCCGTGGTGAAAGGATAAGTATAGACACCATCCCCCTTGTTGGTGAAGAAGAGTTGGCAGAAGCTGCATCAGCAGTATCACGGTTACCCCGTGTTGAAGCACTTGTACTCGCCGGCTCCCTAATGGGTGGGAAAATATCAAATGCCATAGATGAAATAAAAAACGGACCCCATGACGTCCTGGTCATCAGCCTCAACATGCCGGGCAGCGTGACTGAGAAGGCGGATCTTGTTGTCACCGACCCTGTACAAGCCGGAGTGATGGCAGTTATGGCCGTGGCTGATACAGCCATATTCGACATAAAAAAGATTAAAAGTAAAAGGTTCTAGAAAACTTTTTTAAATAAAAAAGGGTTAAAAATATTAAAAAAATTTAACTCATTTCTATAGCTCTTATTAATTTACTTGCAGCGACTTTTAAGTCGGTGTCAGTTATATCCCCACTTTCCCTTATTTTAAGTGCCAGTGTCAAAACCTTAGGTACATCCTTGGGAGTTAGGGTTTGAGCCATTTCTAGGTAGGTTTCGCTTGGTCTATCCTCCACAGTTACGTTTTCTTTGGCTGCTAACTCTAATAGTGCTTTACAAGACCCCATTACACTACTATCATCGATGTTTTCACATTTTTCCAATAATTTTTCATCTTTTTCATCCATGGTATCACCACTAGTTATAATTTAATAATATGAAAATTTATAGTTTTGGGAAAGCCTTTTTCTCCAAATTTTATATCCCAAAATCTGGCCAAAAATCTAATATAAAACATAGACAAATTAATGATTGTTAATGAAGTAAAAATATGATAAATCCATATTTAATTGGAGGTTAAAATGTCACCATATATTGATAGTATGGACGGACCATTGGTAAAAGCTGCTGAAAATGCCTTAGATATGGAAAATATTAAATACATTCTTCCTTACGTTTCATTAAAGGATGAAAATGAACTTAAGGATGCCTTTGAAAAAACCCTTTCGGTAAGGGAATTAAGCGGAGTGGCAGCGGAACTGGCAGATTATTGGTTTTTTGAAACAGCAGTTCGTCTACATCATAAATTGGAAGATAAACCATATGACGGATTAAAATCTGCAGGCACTGATTGGGGTCCCATTGTACCCAAAATTGAACAAGCAATCAAAACAGAGAATTTAGATGAACTTCTCAATTTCCTTTTAAACTTCATAAAGGAAGACATGGAGGGCAGATTTGCGGATATGCTTTCAAAGAAGGATTATGATGAGGATGATATCGAAGATGCCAGGGATTATCTCCAAGCCAGAGAAGAATTCATAAGCTACACTCGTAAATTTTATGAAAATGTAGAAAAAGGATAAAAATTGAAAAATAGGTGGAATAAATGACAGATGAACTAATTGGAAAAAAATTAAATACAGTAGATTTGCTTGATTATCAGGATGGCGCAGTGGTAAGCAGGGAAATAATTAGAAAAGAAACAGGAACCGTAACCTTAATGGCATTTGAGAAGGGAGAAGGATTAAGTGAACATACGGCTCCATTTGATGCCATGGTTCAGGTGGTGGATGGAAAAGCGGATATTAATATCGATGGTAAAAGCAGCATACTGGAAGAAGGAGAGATGATCATAATGCCCGCCAATGTTCCCCATGCTTTAATGGCCATTGAAAGATTTAAAATGATATTGACTATGATCAGGTCGTAAATATCATTTTATTACTTTTTACGATATTTTTTAAATCCTTTTTTATAAAATAACTTTTTTTATATTTTTTTAATCTTTTTTCTACAAAACAATCTTTTTTTATGAATCTTATTTAACAATATCACCTATTTCTTAAAGTAATCTAATGAAAAGGACCTCATCTTTAATTGTTTCCAGTTTTTCTATGCGTTTAACTGCTTCCCGGATGTTTTTCTCAGTGGCTTGATGGGTTACTAGGAATATAGGGACGAATTTTCCTTCTTCATGTCCTTTCTGGTTGAATGAGTCCACACTTATATCCAGGTCACTCAATATCTCGGATATTGCGTGTAGAACACCGGGCTTATCCATAACTGCAAATCTCATGTAGTATTTGGATTCCATTTCATCAATATTCTTTATCCTGGTGACTCTGGTTTCTGGTGGTCCGTAGGTTATGGGTCTTCCCATCTCTTCTATGATATCCATACAATCACCTACCACTGCACTGGCCGTGGGCATCATACCTGCACCTGGGCCGTACATCATAACATGACCCACTACATCTCCGATGATGTAAACTCCATTAAATACGTCATTTACCGATGCAAGAAGGTGTTTATTATCCACCATTGTAGGGTGGACCCTTACATCCAGTTCTCCATCATTAATGGTGGATATTGCTAAGTGTTTGATGCAGCAACCCAGTTCCTTGGCGTATTCAATATCATCCAGTGTTATACGGGTGATCCCTTCCACATGGAACTTTTCCTGTTTTACGTAGACTCCGAATCCAAGTTTGGTGAGTATAATGAGTTTCTGTGCAGTGTCATGACCTTCGATATCGAAAGTTGGATCTGCTTCTGCATATCCTTTATCCTGTGCTTCTTTTAATACTTCATGGAAATCCTGTTGTTCGTCGGCCATTTTAGTTAAAATATAGTTAGCTGTTCCGTTTATTATACCATAGATTGCCTCTATTTTATTGGCGGCAAGGCTCTCATTTAAGGGTTTAAGCAGGGGTATTCCACCCCCTACACTGGCTTCAAAGCCGATTCTGACCTGATTTTCCCCGGCAGTCTCCATCACTTCTTCCCAGTGCTTCGCAAGCAGGGCTTTATTGGCGGTTACTACGTGTTTACCCTTTGAAATGGCGGTTAATATGAATTTTAACGCCGGTTGATACCCTCCAATTAATTCTATTACTATATCAATATCCGGGTCTTCTAGTATGTCATTAACATCAGTTGATAGTTTTTTAGGGTCAATTTTTACTCCCCTATCTGTTTCTATGTCCAGATCAACTACCTTCTTTAGATTGACCTTCCTTTTAACTTTGTCTTCAATGATTGACTGGTTTAAATTAAAAGTTTCAACTACCCCACTTCCAATTGTTCCAAAGCCAATTAAACCTATGTTTACCTCTTTATTTGCCATTTACATCCATTCCCTGTTTGTTATTAAAGTGATATTATAATTGATTTGACATTACAATGACTATACATGATATTACAATTGTTTTTAAATTTTCAGATCCTTTAATTTAATATATTCATCTATAGATTCTCTAGTTGTACCCACAACCAGGCGATTTCGGGATTTCCCAGTTTTAACATCGGTGATTTTCTCAAGTTTTCCCTGGGCAATTACTTTCTCCCCATCTTTTACTTGTCCGGCATAGGTGTGGGTGAAAGATGCTACTTCATCCACTGGGAATTCCAGGCCACTTAGAATCTCAACATCTTCTACTGTATATACAGCTGGGTTGTCATATGATGCCAGTGTATCGGTTATAGTACACTCAATCTTTAAAACACCCAGGGACTCGCTATCAGTTCCACCGTAGGATCCTGTAATTTCATCCCAGTTTCTGGTGGCTAAGATATCAAATAAAACACTGTCAACAACTCCCCGGTTGCTTTTTCGGTTTTCGTACCATTTGAATTCTTCAATACTTAAGGATGAATCTTTGATCCGTTTATTATATAACCAGTTCCAGAATTCATCTCCAATACCCTTTAGAGGATAGTCTACATCATTCTTTAATCGCGCAAAGGTTTCCACGGCATTTCTGTGGTTTTCCAATCCAAAGATAACAAAGTCTATATCTGACACGTTCAGGTCGTACAATCCAGGTAGGATAGACCCAGAAACACCCATATGGTTATAACCAATACCTGCCTCTTCATGGAAGAAATCAGCAATTTTCACTACTTTTTCTAGTAATTCATTATCTGGATGGGCTATGATTTCCTGCAGACGATTTTCGGGCCGTAGAATTTCAGAGACTTTATCATGGGGGACTCCCATCATCTTCTCGCCGGTTACATCAGCATCAAACAGATATTCAGGGTATTTATCCTTTATATATTGGTATGCCTGCTTGGTGTCTACTTTGGAATATCTGCTGCCATTTTTACTTCGATCTCCTTCAGAATCTGGGATATATCTTAAAAATGAGATGATCCTGTCCTCAGGGTGGAGATAGCTGTTGGTTGCAAAAAAAAGATCATCATTGGTGTATATGAAATCTCTGGTTCTTGCTCTCATGATTAATTAATGATGGACAATATATTAAAATATGATAGATTTCCTAATTTAATATTCCCTATGAAAATATGGGTAGAAACTTATTTGAAAATTTGAAACTTATTTGAAATTAAAATATCAAAGTGGGTTTATGAAGTATTTAAAACTTGAAGAAGAACTGCTTTACGATGGGAGCCAGATAGAGCCCCAATGGGTATTTAGGGAATTTGGCATAAAAGATTCCAGCATTGTAAGGTGGATTGGACCCATGGATATCCACCAGGATAATATAGTAGATTATGAGGATCAGGGTAAGGAAATAAAGGGAGACAAACTTTTACATTTCATCATAGAACATTTTGATGTTCAACCTGCTGATTTAAGGCTATGTTACCATAGACAGAGGTTATTCATTCTGATGGTCCAGGATAATCTGGAAAAATTAGGACTTAAAACCCAGAGAGAAGGTGATGATCTGTATCATGTAACAGGATCCGATAAAAAGGCCAAACTCAGTGTTTCCATTGCCACATGTTCCAACAACAGTATGAAGATTCACTTTGCCATGAATATTTCCAGTGAAGGAACACCTTCTGATGTGGAGATAACAAGTTTAATTGACTGTATAAGAGATTTGACTACAGAAAAAGTAGATCAAATGGCAGACAACATTGTTGATGATTATATAAAGGAATTATCCTCAATTGAAAAGGATATAACTAAAACAAAGGTATTTTGAAGATTATAAAAGTAATAAAGAATTATAGAAGGTTATTTAAAATGAAAATTGTTATAAACGGTATTCACGCTAATTTAAGGTTTTCAGCAGCACATATGATTCCATGCCACCAGTTTTGCGGCGGGATCCATGGACATTCCTACCACGTGGACGTGCATGTGGAAGGAGAACGCTCTGGTGAATTTGGATTCGTAGTGGACTTTAAGAAGGTTAAGGATTTAACACGAGATATATGCAAAAATCTGGACCACAAACTTTTAATTCCATTAAACAGTAATGAAATAGAATTTAAAAACATAGAAGATTCATTGGAATTCTCAATAGGTGAAAAAGAGTATAAAATACCCGCCGAGGATTGCAGTTTACTACCACTAAGGTCCACTTCCGCAGAAGATATGGCAGAATACTTCGCGGAAAAACTGTACAATTCGCTTAATGAAGAATCAGATGACAAAATCACAAGTGTCCAGGTATGTGTAAATGAAGGAATAGGCCAGGGTGCCTATTTTGAAAGATAAAACTAGGTTAGGCTATGAATACACGTATAAGTGAGATTTTCTCCAGTATCCAAGGTGAAGGCAAATTAGTGGGTAGGAGACAGGTATTTATAAGATTTTCTGGCTGTAACTTAACTTGTAACTACTGCGATACTCCGCAAAGCAGAGATCCAAAACAGGGAGAATGTTTATCTACAGATGAACTTCAAACTAGGGTCGAAAATCTAATCACCCCTGATTTCCATTCACTATCTTTAACTGGTGGTGAACCCCTTCTTCATGCTGATTTTATCCGTGAATTTCTAGAAAATTACCCTCGAGATGCACTCCTTGAAACCAATGGATCATTACCCCATGAATTGAAGAAGATATTGGATTTAATCCGCTATGCATCAGTGGATATCAAATTATCAGAGCATGAAGCCGTATCTAACTGGAATGGTCTTTTAAATAGCGAACTAAAATCCATAAATCTTTTATTAAAGGAGAACATAAATACATACTGTAAATTAGTGGTGTTTCCCTCTACCCAAGTGGACAGTGTAACTTTTATAGCCTCTAAGATAGTTAAGGAAGTAAAGGATACCTCTAAACTCTCATTAATTATTCAGCCAGAAAGTCCACTTACACACTGGGAAAATAAGCAGGATAAATTATTGGAAATATCAGAAATAACAGGTAAATATTTGAATGTTCTCGTCATACCACAAGTTCATAAACTTTTAAACATCAGATAAAAGGAGGTTCTTTAATGGAAATGAATGCCAAGGTAACAGTGCGTGATGCCATGACATCAAATGTGTTGACAATTGGTTTAAAGACCAGTGTTGCAGTTGCAGCACAATTAATGGCCAAATATAAGATAGGCAGCCTAATTGTAAAGAGCAACTCTAAACCAGAGGGACTAATAACTGAAAGTGATATCATCAGAAAAGTTGTATCCAAGGACCTTAAGGCAAGTAACATCTCAATCAATGAAGTCATGATTAAAGATCTCATAACAATAAGTCCTAAAAAAGATTTAAATGAAGCGGCCAGGGTCATGGTAAAAAACAACATCAGAAGATTGCCGGTGGTTAATGGGGGGATTCTGGTGGGAATATTAACTTCATCCGATGTTTTGATGGTTTCTCCTGAATTAACTGAGATTTTGGTTGAAGACGCGAGAATGCAGAATCAAAACAACAATTATGTAAGAGGTCCATATCCAGTGCCCGGAGTTTGTGAAGGTTGTGGTAATTTCATGGATGACCTCTTGGAAGTTGATGGCGAATTTCTCTGTGAGGATTGTATGGAGAGGTAGGTGATTGAATTGAATCATGTAGAAGAGATCATGACCTCCAACCCTTTAACAGTAACAGTGGACACTCATGCCACAAAGGTTAGGTCAATTTTAAGAGAAGATGATTTTAGAGCCTTGCCTGTAGTACACAACCAGCGTTTAGAAGGAATAATAACCCGGGGGAATATCATGAATATTTCCGCCACAAAATCCAACGTAGATGCACGGGGAATAATGGAACGCCCTAAGGTAATTACCACACCAGATGCAGATATCCGGGAGCTTGCCCAAAAACTGCTTAAAGCAGACACTGTACAGGCACCTGTGGTGGAATCAACTGATAGTATGCAGCTGGTGGGAATTGTCAGTGCAGTGGATATAATGAGGAAACTATTATACAACGGAGTAAAACCTGCACATGATGATATAAGCGATATCTTTACCAAAAACGTGGTTACATGTACTTATGACGAACCAATATCTAAGGTGTGGGATTTGATGGATGAAACTGGATTTTCAGGTCTTCCAGTCATGAAAAATAAAAAACTCATCGGTATAATAACCAGGAAGGACATAATAAATTCAGGGCACGTTAGAATCGGTAGGGAATCCGGAGAAATAAAACGTTCAATTAATGTGGAAAAGGTTATGAAAACCCCTCCCCTGGTAACATCACCGCAAAACAGCGTAACAGACGTGGCCCAGATGATGATCGAGTACGACATAGGAAGATTGCCCGTAGTTGAAAATCCTGTTTACGTTAAAAAAGAGCCAAATAGAGCAAATAAATCTGATCTAGTGGGTATAATTGCAAGAGAAGATATTATATGGTCCTATTTAGGATAAATACCTATATAAATTGCCTGTTGAATAGTAGGCCTATTTTTTTAGTTAATTTACACATTACAAGTTAGCTTCTTAATAGCTTAAGATTATAAAAATGAAGGTGAATGAATGAGAAAAAGACAACCAGTAAACTTGGTGAAATCAATGGACAGAGGTTCATTGGAATTTAAAACACGAAACTCTGAGCATGAAGGAGACGTGATGAGCATTGCTCGAAGAGAGGTGGTAACTGCACCTCAAAGTATAACCATACAGGAAGCCGCTGAAACCATGGTAAAAAATAAGTTCAGAAGGTTACCTATAACTGATCCAGGAACAGGTAAGCTCCTGGGAATAGTAACCTCCATGGATATCCTGGATTTTCTAGGCGGCGGAGATAAGTATAAAATCATAAAAGATAAGTATCAGGGCAACTTCCTGGCAGCAGTTAATGATTCTGTAAAGGAAATAATGACCAGAGAAGTCCATGTGTTAAGTGATAAAGATTCTGTGGATGATGCCATTGATAATATGATTAAATGGGGAGTAGGGGCACTTCCTGTAACTGATTCCATGGACAAAATAGTGGGCATAGTATCTGAAAGAGACTTCGTTGTGCTCATGGCTGGAAAACTCACCGATGAACTGGTTGAAGACTACATGACAGAAAAGGTCATCTCTACCACTCCTGGTACAAGAATTGAAGGTGCATCTAAGATAATGGTCCGGAATAAACTTCGAAGAATCCCAGTCATAGGTGAGGAACGAAAAACACCCCATCCAGAGAAGGATAAAATCGTGGGAATTGTAACTGCCACGGATGTGATGGAATTTTTAGGAGAAAACAAGGCGTTCAACAGCACAGGAAATGCAGAAGAGATCCTGAACACATTTATAAGTGATATAATGGAACCTAATGTTGTATCCGTCGCCGCCCGCAGTAGGCTGGGAGATATATGCCAGATAATGGAAACTAAGGGGATGGGTGGATTGCCAGTAGTTCATGGTGATGAACTCCAGGGAATAATAACTGAAAGTGATATTTTAAGAGCATTCCATGGATAAAAAACATAATTATCTAGAAAAACCTCTCTGGGATGATTGATATGAAAGTTGAAGACGTAATGAGTGATGAAGTAATAGTAATGCAAGAAAATCAGCAGGTAAGTTATGCAAGGAACTTAATGCTGAAACATGGTCTGAGCAGAGTAATTATAGTTGACACTCAGAGAAAACCAGTGGGAATAGTCACTGAAAAAGATTTAAGTCGAAAAATGAGGGGAAACGGGCCTGAATGGAAACGAAGACCCATAGATAAAATATTAATAAGCAGGGCAATGACAGAAGGCCTGGTTACAATCAAACCCTCGGAAGATATTCAAAATGCGGTGGAGTTAATGCTTAAAAACAACATAAGCTCCATCCCTGTTGCGGATGATGATGGCCTTGCGGGTATCATAACCAAAACTGACCTGTTAAACTTCTATAAAGATAAATACTCGGGTAAATGGAAGGTATCTGAACTTATGAGTAAAAATGTATTGTCTGTCAACGAAAATCACAGCATTGCTCATGTAATTGGGGTTATGGAGGAAAATGGGATCAGTAAAGTAGTGGTAATACGTGATAACCAGCCAGTGGGTATTATAACCCCTGAAAATATATCATTTGCCTCTGTTGAAGATCCAGAAATAGGAGTGGCCAGGGAGAAGATATATTTCATCAGAAACTCCGATGGAAAAGATAAGAAAAACTTCCGGTTGATATCCATGCTCACTGCCTCTGACATAATGAAAGGCGATGTCACCATGATCAATCAAGATGAAGATGCTGCAAAAGCCGCTGAAACTATGTTACGAGAAGAAATAGGTGGACTCCCAGTGGTGGAAGATGAAGAGATAGTGGGAATAATTACGAAAACAGATTTAATCAGGGGCATACAATAATTATCCCTTTTTTCATCTGATTATCCTAAATACGTTTAAAGGAGAGAGTAAAAGATGCAAGTGAAAGATATAATGAGCAGAGAAGTATTTTTAGTGGATAAAGATCAAAACATACAGGATGCACTAAAAATCATGAAAAAGCATAAAGTCTCCCGACTACCGGTTATAAACACCAACAACGATCATATAAAAGAGCTGGTGGGTATTATGACGGAAAAAGACATAGCCCGTCGTTTAGGATCATCCAGATATGGAAATCTGGCACCTTCCCATTTTTATGTCTCCACAGTCATGTCTCATGTCCCATTGACCATTGAAAGCAACAAAAGCATTGGGGTTGCTGCCCAGATAATGGTTGAAAACAACATTGGTGGAATACCCGTAGTTGACGGTGGGGAAATCAAGGGGATGTTAACCAAAACAGACTTTATTAACGCCACCAAAGGGAGATCCTTCCAAGAAATCCAGGTTAAAGATCGAATGACAACGGATCCAATTACCGTAGGCCCGCAGGATAGGCTGGTACATGCCAGGAGATTAATATTTGATGAGGACATAGGAAGACTACCAGTTGTAGATGGCGATGAACTTCAAGGCATTGTAACTGCAAAGGACGTAGCTCGTTCAATGATCTCCTTCCGTAAAGTGGTACCTGATAAATACAAACCAGCGCGGATAAGAAATCTGTTGGTGGAAGATGTAATGACACAGAATGTCAAAACAGTTTCTGGAAATGCTTCAATAGAAGAAGTTTCCAATATCATGGCAGAAAACAAATTCAATGGACTGCCTGTACTCGATGAAGGAGAACTAACTGGTATCATTACCAAGACTGATTTAATAAAACTGATAGTTGAACGTGAAGAGGTTCATTAAAACCAGGCCATAAATTTGATTAAAAAACAGTATATGGATATTAAACTACAGTTAAAATAAGGACAGAAGAAAGCAACCAGTTACTTTTTTTTATTTTTGCCTTCTTCTTAAAGGATAATTTTAAATGTCTCAGAAAGATTTTATGGTTGAAAAACTCCCTGATATACTCGACTTAGAACTTCAGAAGCTGGAAGAGTCCTACAGGAAAGGCAACCTTAAATTTTACCAGAACAAATTTGTTAAAGCCCTGCAATTTCGGAAAAGTCTGGGTAAGATAGAAGCAGGGACCATGGTCTGTTTTGGAGATGAAATTCATGTAATCAGGGGATTTCCCAAGATAAGAAGGACCTTAATGCTCAAGGAATCTTTAAAATCCCATTTTAAAGGGAAAGTTGCAGTTGAAGAGAAAATGAACGGATACAACGTTCGAGTTGCCTTGGTAAATACTAAAATCCTTGCTTTCACCCGTGGTGGTTTTGTATGTCCCTATACTACTAAGAAAGCACTGGAAATTATGGATTTAACCCCGTTTTTCCATGACCACCCTGATCTGGTTATATGTGGGGAAATGCTAGGGACTAACAACCCTTACGTATCTCATTATTACCCTGAGATAGGCGAAATTGGTTTTAAAATATTTGATCTAAGGGAGAAACTCACCGGGGAACCTTTACCAGTAAATAAGAAAAGGGAACTACTCAGTAAATATAGCCTGCCCCCAGTTAACTTGCTGGGAATTTATCCAGTATCTGAGGCTCCCTCTAAGATATTAAAACTGGTTAAGGAACTGGGGGAAAATGGTAGGGAAGGGGTGGTTATAAAGGACCCTCAGATGGTGTTACCTCCATTAAAGTATACATCTTCCCAGGCCCATGATGATGAACTGGAATATGCCTTTAAATTCCCATTTGATCTGGGTAAAGCATTTATGTTCAGTAGGGTAATTAGGGAAGGATTTCAGTCAGTTGAAATGCAGGATTCAGAAGAAGAATTGGAAAAAAGGGCACATAGAATAGGTGAATCAATATTGTATCCTCTGGTGGAGACAATAAAACACGTTGCTGCCCATGAAGTTGCTGGTGAGGATCTGGTAATGGATGCAGAGAGCCGTGAGGAAGTGGATGAATTTCTACAACACCTCAGGGATCTGGGAGTGGTGGCCGTACTGGTGGAATATGAGGATGGAAAAGCAGTTATAAGACGAGTACACCAATCAACCACTGATAAAATAATGAACTACCTTCAAGGTGGATTGTATTAATAGTTAAGGATTATTAAATTAATAGTAAGGATTATTAAATAATGGATTTGATCATTTTGAAAATAGCATTTTTTGGCCCATCAGGCACGTTTACCGAGGAAGCAGCCCTAACTTTAGAGGGGGAACATATATCTTTTAACACTATCTCAGAAGTTTTTAAGGCAGTTAGTGATGGTGAGGTAGAATGTGGAGTGGTTCCCATAGAAAACTCAATAGAGGGGTCAGTGGGTATAACACTGGATCTATTGACCCATGATTATGATTTGAAGATTAAAGGAGAGATCATACTACCAATAAGCCATAACTTATTGATCAATCCTGATGCAGAGATTCAGGATATTAAAACTATCTATTCCCATTCGCAAGCCCTGTCCCAATGCAGGAAATTCATTGAAAACATGGATGTAGAGGTGCGTTCTGTAACCAGTACTTCCCGTGCATCTGAATTAATTGTGGATAAAAAATCGTCCGCTGCAATCAGCACCAGGAGAGCGGCAGAGATAAATGGATTAAAAATAGTAGCAGAGGATATACAGGATTACAAGAAAAATTTAACCAGATTCATAATCATCAGTAGTGAAGACCATGTAAAAACTGGTAATGATAAAACATCCGTGGTATTTTCTCTTTCAGAGGACAGACCCGGGGGTTTATATGAGATACTGGGTGTTTTCGCTGATTATAACATAAACCTAACTAAGATTGAGTCCAGACCATCCAAGGAGAAATTAGGGAGATACATATTTTTCATTGATTTTGAGGGTCACAGGAAGGACCAGATGATCAGAAATATTATAAATGTGATAGAACCAAAAGTAGAATATGTAAAGATCTTTGGTTCATACCCTAAAGAAGGAGATGATTGATATAAAATCAGATAAAGAAAAAGTTATCCGGAGTCTGCAGGAACTGGAATTTGAGTTTGCGCAGGGTAACGTTTCAGAAAAAACTTATAACCTTCAAAAAAAGGAGTTAAAAAGTAATCTGGAGACTTTGGAAGTAGCCGATAGGGTGAAAAGATTACAGGGTAGAGGGGAGGTTGAAAAACCCCTGGAATATTGGACAGAAAAAAAAGAAGCCGAGGAAGAAAAACAGGCTAAAGAAGAGCTTATGAAGAAGTTCATCACCTCTTCCAGTCCAACCTATCCTAAACCAAAAAAAGGGATAAATGAAAAACAGCGTAAAGCAGTAATATATACCATACTAGCATTAATATTCGTTTCAGGTATTGGATTTGGAGTATTCTTCATGGTACCATCCGAATCCACAGCAGTAACCATGAATATAAACCAGAGTGCATTTCCTGAGATAAACAACACCAATACAACCAGCCCCAGTACGGGACAATCAACATCAACAAGAAGTACTGGCACAAGTACTGGTAGTACCAGTGGTGGATATACTGATGGTGGTACTGGTGGTACTGGGTCAACTGGTAGTGATACTGGTGGTACTGGTGGTACTGGGTCAACTGGTGGTATTAGCCCTGGTGATTAGTATAGATAAATTAGCCACCTTATCTTCCTTTTTTAAATGAATTTTTTAAAATATATAAGCATTTAACTACAATAAAAAAATAGTACGTTCTATCGCTTGTAAAATTCGTTATATTAAATCAAGGTGAATATATGAAAAAGTTCCCAATTTTTTTAGTGCTAGTTATATTGAGCCTGGTTATTCTAGCCTCCGGTTGTGTTACCAACGATGAAGGTGTTGAGACTAAAACCTACTCTGATAACGGTATTTCATTCAATTACAATGGAACTTGGGATATTGCAGAATCTACCGCACCAAATAAAGTTGTTGCTGTGGGGGATCCGAGAACTGTAGATGCTCAAAATAACCCATCTACTTTCGTTCTTATCCAGAAACCAAATGAAACTGAGGATAAGGATTTATGGACGGTTTACTCAGAAAATTATGCACAACTCTTTAACAATACAACTGGTGGCAATATAACTAATCAACGTATTTCGGAAGCTAACATAACCATAAACAATGAAAAAGCTTTAGAAAATATTTATAAAACAAATTCCAATGGTGTGGAAACCCAGATGAGAGCGGTGTGGATTTCCAGGAATGGGGAGATATATGTGATCCTCTGCGGAGCCGCCCCTAACAACTTTGAAAAGGAACAGAACAACTTCGATCTGGTTATAAACAGCTTCAAAGTACTCTAATAAGATTTTTATTTTTTTTATGAAATATTTCCCTATTTTTTATAGGGTAGACATATTATTTTATTTTTGTGGCATATCATTTTTTTATAAGGTAGTGCATAATATATATAAGAAGAAGTAATAGATTAATATTTGTTAGAGTATCATTTTATGTAGGACAGATTTACACCTTTAAAATTATCAATTTGCTTTTATTTTAGCGTTACCCCATAATTAATATCAGATAGTATAAAAAATATTGGCGCTAAATCTGTCTATTCAGGGATTAACTTGAAAAAATGGGCAATTTAAATAGGGTATTATTAATATTTATCGCGCAGGTCCGCCTGCGACTTTTTGGAAAAGGAGGAATGTAAATGGTATTACCAATATGCGATGTCTGTCTCATGAGCGAAATGCTCTGTCAAGGATGTGAGAATAAGTTGAAGAGTGGTGAGATAAGTCAGATGGACTTAGACATTGCAAAAATACTATACAGGGTCGGTGATGGAAAGATTGGGTTTAAAAAGACCATTGAGATAGGTGATATGGTCATAATCATAACTGAGAAGGATCAGGTAGGCAAACTCATTGGTAAAAGTGGAAAGATCGTCCGGGAAATATCCAGGGTTATAGGTAAGAAAGTAAGGGTTGTGGGAGAAAACTCAGACCTCCGATCAGTAGCCAGGGATATACTTGCTCCAGCCAGGATATCTGGTATCAACATAGTCTATGGTAAGGACGGCCAGGAAAGATATAAGATCCGGGTCATGAGGGAGGACTCGCGAAGAATACCCGGTAAATTAGACGTCTTAAATGAGATAATCCAGGAATTAACATCCCAAAAAACCCAGGTAGTGGTGGATAGGAGATAGTTTTTTCTACTTATATAACTTAATTTTTTTTTAAAATAAAGTGCTGATTTTATGGATGTTGTGCTCTGTGTAACCGGAAGTGTTGCTGCAGTTGAAGCAGTTAAACTTGCAAGGGAGCTTAAAAGACATGATATAAATGTCAAATGCTTCATGAGCGACGGTGCTACTGAGATTATACATCCCAACGCCATGGAATTCGCCACTGGACAAGGAGTTATTTTAAACTTATCTGGTAAAATCGAACATGTGAAGTATGCCCAGTCAGATCTGATACTGGTGGCACCGGCAACTGCCAACGTCATCAGTAAACTGACCTATAAGATTGCAGATAACCCCGTCAGTACACTGTTAGTCACTGCTTTTGGATATGAAACACCCATGGTTTTTGTCCCGTCCATGCACCATTCCATGTATCGTGCAGTTAGAGATAATATTTCCAAACTTAAAAAGGAAGGCGTAACGTTCATCAAGCCTAAAATAGAAGAAAAAAAGGCTAAATTTCCTGATATACAGGATATAGTATTAATTGTTTTAAGAGAAGCTTCAACAGGTGATTTAACTGGTAAGAAGGTGCTCATCAGCACCGGTGCGACCTTTGAGAAGGTAGATGAATTCAGGGTGATAACCAATCTAAGCTCTGGTAAAACTGGTGTGGAACTTGCCAGGGAAGCCTACATCAGGGGTGCTGATGTAACATTAATTTGTGGACAGATGAGTGTAGATGTTCCACATGTTTTTGATGTCATCCATGTGGAGTCTGTCATAGATATGCAGGAAGCTGTAAGAAATCGGGTTCCAAGTAGTGATGTATTCATTTCCGCAGCCGCAGTTTCAGATTTTAGGCCAGCAAAAGATGGGGCAATTAACAAAATTTCATCCTCAGAAGATCTGATTTTGAAACTGGAAAGTACTCCCAAGATAATCAACGAAGTAAAAAAAATAAATCCCAAAATATTTCTGGTGGGCTTTAAAGCTGAATACGGTATATCGGAAGATGAACTTATAAGTTCTGCAAGGGAGAGAATGAAACAAGCAGAAGCAGACCTCATGGTGGCTAATGATATTTCGACCAGGGGTGCGGGTTTTGGTTCAGATACTAATGAAGTTTTAATTATTGATGATGATGTTTTAAAAGTCCCACTAACTTCTAAAAAGGAAGTTGCAGGGAAGATCATGGATAAAGTTAGGGAATGCATGGGTAAATAATAATTAATTCTTATTAAAAAGAAATTTCGCATACAAAAGCCATATGGTCCTTTTCATAGGGTTCTAAATCTATTTTTTCAAGCACCCGGAAACCCGCAGCTTTTAACCTTGATTCTTCTTTCTTATAAATCTCATCCGGATCCCTGGTCACGTCGATGCTCCTGGCCTTTATCATCAGGAATCCCTGACCTCCCTCTTTTATAAATAGGCGCATGTTGTCCATGAATATATCTGTCTGGTTGGGCTGGGCCACATCTGCATAAATTATATCCACTTTCTCCACCAGATGAAGGTAGTTACGTGGTTTACTGGCATCGTCCAGGATAGGGATCAGGTTAGAGCGTATCTGGGATAGATCCACCAGTTTACGCATCATCCTGGGGGAGGACTCCACAGAGTAGATTAATCCATCTGATACTATATCCGATATATGGGATGGAGTGGTGCCGGTTGAAGCTCCAAGATACAGTATCTTTGAAGAATCATGAAATGGAAAGATTTCTAGTCCATTTAATATGGCAGCTGCTAATTTTGAACGGCGGGGATTCCACAGGCGATATTCTCTGCCCCTGTCTTCAACCAGTTTTTCCCCGTAGACATGCTCACCAGGATTGAGGTTACAGGTGGCTAGCTGGCCTTCAGATTGAAATACTCCGGGAAAACCGTTCCATTTGGTAATATTTTCTTCCATGATTGTTTTGCTCCGATTATAATTTACTGTTCTTTTTCTAATAAATTTTCTAATAAATTTTCCAATCAATTATAATATATATTTTCAGGTATTCCATCATAAACATCCTGGAAATAGGGAGGCCGCCAGTATCTCTGGGGCCAATTTTTAATAAGGAAATACATTATAATTATGCCCGAAATTGTCAAAAGCAGAACAGCCGTTTCTAAACTATGACTCGCTAACATATTCCATGGGCTGAAGGTTATCATAATCTCCAAACCATAGGCCAGTAAGTTATTGATAATATGGGCTACTACAGGCACCAGGATACTGGCGGTTTTAATGTACAGTATGCACATCACAACTCCGAAGATGAAGGCCCCGATGATATCTGTATGTAAAAATGCGAAGATTATTGAGGAAACCAGAATAGCCCATTTGACACCCCATTTAATGGTGAAACGGTGAAGAATAACTCCCCTAAATAAGATCTCTTCCACGATAGGGGCGATTATAACCGCAACAAAGAATTCTATATAATTGAGGAAGGGGGCAAGTGGAGTATCATTTGAGCTATAAAAAATTCCTGTATAAGGGAGTTCATTTAATATATTAGGGTCTATGATGAATAGAAAATATCGGCTGAGCTCACCAAGACCCAATGATAGTATTATCACCCCGAAAGTAATAATGATCAGATAAGTCCAGTTAAAATTGAGGGGTAAATGGCCAAAAAACTTACTATAATCCAGGGGCACGCGATTAAAATTCCAGATGATCCACAGAGATATAAATACATAAAATAGAATACCCGCTGCTACATCAACCTCTGCCACGGGAATTAGAGGGGTAATTACCATATATAAAGATACCATAATGATAAGAAACACCATCGACCATAAAAACAGGTAACGTATTTTTATATGTTCAAATGCACCTTCATTGACCATAAAATCTCCTTAAATAGGGTTAAAATCTATTTATTAAAAAATATTCTAATATACATATTTAAAAATTTCCTATTGGCCAAATTTAAAAATCTCCTTATGACGGATGATAAATTCAGTAGTAAACATCAAACTTCTTCCTATACTTCTCTCTTTTCTTCTTCTTTTTAACTTTCTTACCTGGTTTACTACTTTTACTTGATCTTTTAGGGAATGGGTGTGCCTTTTTAATATCTTCAACCTTTACTTCGAATTTGATTTTAATTGATGGCTCGAATTTGCCAGAAAATACATCCTTACGCACGGCCAGGGATATCTTGGATGCAAGGGCCCGGGCAATCTTCCCCCTTAACCAGTACTTGGCTCCTCTGACTTCAGGGTGTTGGTAAATTAATCCGTGTTTAGGTGGCCTTTCACCAGTCTTAAGGTGCCTGAAGAGGGCTTTTTCTGCCCCTAAAACCTGTATTGTTCCGGATGAAAGTAGGGCAAGTCTTTTGAGTCCTCCTACATGGGCGATTAACTTCGCTCCAAGGGAAGCCCCCACAAGATCCTTAAGGTTTGGTGCTAATTCCCCCATTTTCCCATCTATATATTCATTCAGTGATTTTTTAGTAGCTTGGAAAGATTTAATGGATGATGCTAATTCTTTAAGCATTAAAATGTCAGATTCTTCCAGATCAGCCCCTATGCTGGTTTCAATCTTCAGGTCTGACTCTTCTAAACCGGAACTTATGATGGAATCTTTATCCCCATATTTGGCTACGAGTTTAACGTAGTATTCGTGGCTTTTTATTTTATCAAGTTCAGGTAGATGGATGGAATACCATTCCCTCAGGCGTTCTGCTAACTTGCTGGTAGTCTCATCAAGTTCATCAAGGGCGTTGATGGCCTGTATTAAAACCAGATCTTCTGCTTTGCTTGCTTCGTGCAGGCGGGTCCTGGTGATGTTCAGAGAAATTTCATGTACTATTTCCTTCAATTCTTCCTCTGTCTGGATATAATCGGTTTCAATTAAAACCTTATCCATAAAGGTTCTGAGATATTCTCCTGCCTTATTTGGTGTTTCAAATTTAAATTTTGAAGAGTCCTTAAGGCTCCTGTATTTGGAAAGGGAGATTTCTGTCTCAACAACAACTTCATCCTGGTTTTTAACCATTCTCTTTAGTAGTGATTGTTCTTCGGATACTAAATTACCTTCAAGTACTTCATTAAGTCTTTCTGATAACCTGTTTCTTGGGAAAAGTTCATAATCTAAAAGGGTACAATTTTCATCAAGGGCAATAAAACCCACGAAACACCAGGTAATATAACACTTCATAGCAATAAATCTATACTGATACTAATTTAATATTTTCCAGGTCTGTTCAAATGCTTGAAATTGAGATATGTAAAATTAAAATGAAAAATCCCACTATGCTGGCAGCAGGGATCATGGGAAGTACTGCGGCATCCCTTAACTGGGCGGCTAGGAGTGGAGCAGGAGCAGTGGTAACAAAATCCTTCAGTATGGAATCTAACCCTGGATATGCCAATCCAACAACCGTGGAAGTTACGGGTGGATTTATAAATGCAATTGGACTCTCTAACCCAGGAGTAGAATTGTTTAAATCCGAACTGGAGAAACTGGAAGGACTGGTACCTGCAGTTGCATCTATCTATGGTGCGGATCCCGAGGGTTTTAAAAATGTAGCCATCCAAATTGAAGGAATGGTGGATATGATAGAGCTCAATGTTTCATGTCCCCATGCATCCGGCGGCTGTGGTGCATCCATTGGCCAGGATCCCCTGGCAACGGCAAAAATAGTTACTGCAGTTAAAAAAGCTGTTAAAACTCCAGTTGTTGTTAAATTAACCCCTAACGTAACGGATATTGTTGAAATTGCACAAGCAAGTGAAAAGGCTGGATGTGATGCTATTACCCTTATAAACTCCGTGGGACCTGGTATGCGCATTGACCTGGAAACAGCACAGCCCATACTACACAATAAATTCGGGGGGTTATCGG
>Ga0255343_1000056_pt1:0-117500 | contig 195529 bp, 223 predicted proteins | sample wastewater_treat_4_FD_192413 | JGI IMG/M metagenome (GOLD analysis project Ga0255343, IMG submission 192413) | Wastewater microbial communities from Lulu Island WWTP, Vancouver, Canada - plant16 | ecosystem: Engineered > WWTP > Wastewater > Unclassified | place: Canada: Vancouver... | reverse complement strand
GGTATATTCCCGACCCAGACTTACCACCTATGCTCGCTGATGAGGAAAGGGTGGAATACATAAGGGAAGAAATGCCTGAACCTGCCCATATAAAGACTGATAGGTTTGTAAAACAGTATGGCATAAAAAAAGATGATGCACAGGTCCTTACCTCTGAATTGGAATTGGCAGATGCATTTGAAGAAGTGGTTAAAGAAGTAGACCCGGAATTTGCAGCCTTATGGATGAGGGATGAGCTAAAGAGGATCCTATCCTTCAACAAGATCACATATAAGGAAAGTGAAATAACCTCTGCTCAACTGGTGGAGTTCTTCAAGTTACTTCTGGATAAAAAGATCACCACCAAAGCTGGGCAGAGGATCATAGAAAACCTGCCCCACAACCCCAAAAGCCCTACCCTTATAGCCGAGGATCTGGGACTAATCGGTGTAGTTGAGGAAGATGTTGTCCAGCAGGCAGTGAAGCAGAGTATAGAAGAAAATCCAGAGGCAGTTTCTGATTATTATCAGGGTAAAAAGAAGGCTTTAAACTTTTTAATGGGCCAGGTTATGAGGATAACCCAGGGAAAGGCAGATCCTGGTGATATTATCAAATTACTAAAAGGAGAACTGGATAAATAAATTGTTGAATGATATCTTCCAGTTTAAAGTGATTATATTTTCAGTTGAGATATAGTCCTGAACAAAAAAATTTTAAACATCCAAGATAAAATAAGTAATTATTCAATCATTTAAATTTCAGGAATAAAAAAACTTTTTCTGGAGATTAAATTTTCATAATTTGGGTTCTAAACATGGTGAAAATTATCTGGGACAAGGTTCTATTATGTCTACATGAGAGTAAACAAGACGATATAATTACTTCATAGGATCTGGGGTTGATTTATGACTGTATGAAGAGCCAGAAAGTTTAAAAAAAGATTCTCATCTAATGTTAAAACCAAATTCCACTGAATGGTGAAGTATAAAATATAATGAAAGAGTCCTTGAATAAAAGGAGCAATAAAATGAGTAGTACAGCTCTTGTAAAAGATTATATGACTAAAAAGGTTATAACGGTTACCCCAGACACCCCTGCAGGGGAGGTTTTGGAATTGATGCAGCTAACTGGTCACGATGGATTCCCGGTTAAAACAAATGGGGAAGTCATTGGAATGGTAACTGCCTTTGATTTACTTTTAAAACCCTGGGCAGATTATGTGGAGGGGATAATGACTACAGATATAGTAGTAGCGGATAAAGAAATGTCTATAAACGACGCCGCCCGGGTTATGTTCCGGATGGGGATATCAAGGATGCCGGTGATGAATAAGGAAGGTAAATTAGTGGGTATAATTACCAACACCGACATTGTAAGGTCACACATTGAAAGATCAACCCCCACCAAGGTTAAATATTTCAAGCAGACATTAGAACAGTTATATGGTATAGATACCAAACTGGAGAGAATGAAAATAAATATAAAAAAACTTCGACCCACACAGAATAAAATCTTTGCCGATGAACTTCAGGGCAGGACCTACGAGATTGAAAGGGGCCTGGCCGAGCCCACCATTGTAGTTAAAGTGGGTGGTAGATATGTGCTGGTAGACGGCCACCACCGGACTGTTGCAGCCCTTAAATTGGGCCATGAAGATATTGATTCATATGTAATTGATATACCTGATGATATAAAATTGGGAATAGAAAAAACAGCAGATAAAGAGGGTATTTATACCTATGATGATATTGAAGTTATCGACGATGCACAACATCCTTTAATTGCCATAACTGGTGCATTAAAGAAAGAATGGAAGAAAAATGAATGATAAAATTATAAGGCAAGTTTACCAAGTGTTGGAGGACAGACGGGATAACCCCATAGATTCCTATACCTCCAATCTAATGAAGGACGATGAAAAACTGGCCGAAGATAAGATCCTGGAAAAAATAGGGGAAGAAACAGCCGAAGTTATTATCGCGGCTAAAAATGATGAAAGATTGGTTCTGGAAACAGTTGATCTAATCTTCCACCTATTAATGCTCCTTGCATATAAAGATGTAGAGATAGATGCTTTATTTGATGAGTTTAACAGAAGAAGAGGGCGTTAATTAATTTTTAATATTTTTTTAAAGATAAAAAAGTCAAATTATTTATTTATATTCTCCATGAACCGTTCCTTTATTTCTTCTGGTTCCATATCTATTACCGGGACATCTGCATTTCCCTGTTCAACCTTAACATGAACAAAAACAGGGCCCTCAGCCTTTAAGACGTGAGTTAAATCTAAATTTTCCTTGAATTGGAAGGTATTTTTAAATCCAACAGCCTCTGCAATCAGAGATAAATTTACAGTACTGGCGTAGGTGCACTGTGATCCGGTTGAGCCGTAACACTCGTTATCCAGTAGTATCAGGATGAAATTCTTGGGGTCCTGGCTGTAGATGGTGACCAGACTGCCAAGATTCATTAGAAGTGATCCATCCCCATCCAGGGCCACAACTTTTCTTTCCTGGGCTAGGGCTAATCCCAAACCTATAGAAGAGGACATTCCCATGGATCCTAACATGTAAAAGTGGGTGGGTGAATCTTTTACTGCGTACAGTTCCCTGGATGGGAATCCTATGTTGCAGATTGCCAATTCGTCCTTTAGCTGCTCGGCGATCCGTTTAATTGCGTCGATTCTCTTCATTTTCTTAGTTTTTCCCTGTAAAAGTTTGATTAAATGATTAAATTTACCAGAACCCAATTTCAAGCAACATGGCTACTGGGGAACCGCCCATCTCTGAAAGCAACCACGCTCCAGATAGGACTTTACAGGCATCATCGGGAGTTTCCGGTAGGAAATAAGCGATTTCTAGTGCATCCAGCACGCCAGGAGTGGCTTCTCCCATTGGGATCTGTGCGCTCATAAATTCCCCTTCTGTCCCTCGATGACTCAGTATCATTATAATGGGTATTTGATAGAGTTTAAATAATGAAGCCAGGACATTTACTGAATTTCCAAGTCCGGAGTTCTGCATTAAGATTGCTGTTTTCTTACCTCCCAGGTATGCTCCAGCACAGATTCCAAATCCTTCCTCTTCCCGTGTAACCGGGACATGAATGATGTCGGGGTCGCAGTCCACCATTTCAATTATCTTACCCAGGTTTATACAGGGTAGACTGACCACGAAGTTTATGCCTGCTTTTTTCAGCCCCTGAAAAACTGCTTTGCTACTGTCCATTTTAAACATTTCGTTTTAATTAATTACCTACTATTTTTAATAGTCTATTCTAATAAACTTGAGTATTCCGAGAGGATGATATTTGAATATTTGCTCCAGCAATTGGCATATTCTAGTTCAGTTAATGGTGTTTTCTCAAGATATCGGGATACAATCTGATTTAATAAAGTTTGAATAAGTTTTGACATTTAACTGGGGATAAAGAGAATAAGAATTGAATAGATTGATATATACAAGATTAATAAAAAAAAGAAGGGTTTAAGTAATTATATCATCTAAACGGTCTTCTTTTATACCATTTTTAATCTCACGAGCCATTCTACGGCCCATGCTTAATGGTTCTCCATGGTACAAGTAGCTGTATGGTGAACCGTTCATGAAGGTGTTTGTTCCGCCGTCTGACCGGGCGCTCATCTCAAACACCACAACTTCCAAGTCGTCATTTACCAGAGTCTGCATACAGAAGGGACCGTTAAATCCTGGTGGTACCAGTCCTTTCGCTGCATCTGTTATCTGGTCTCCTATATCAAATACCTGTGTAAGCAAAGATTCCCTCATAACTGTGGGATGGTTACCGGTTATAACGTAAGATGGGTCTACACTTAAATCCAGCTGGTCTTTAGCTGGTACCCTGGTTAAACCATCGATGGTTGATTCGTATCTACTGTCCATTCCCATAAGTTCTGATTCATCATTTAGTCCAGAGAAGAAGTAATGAATACAGTAGTTACATCCCAGAACATATTCTTCAATGTGTACTCCTTTTATATCCTCTTCTTCGATCCATTTCCTCTCCATCATGGTTTCAATTTTTTGATGGTATTCTTCGGTTGAAGTGGCAACGAAGTATCCTCTTCCTCCTCTGGCTCCAGGGAACTTTACCATCACTGTACCGTCAATTTTTGAAGGATCTGTAATTTTTTTTGGGATTCTGATTCCTGCATCCAACATCATCTTTCTTTCAAGGTCCCTTTCTGCTTCCCACCTTAATATATCTCTGTTTCCGAACATGGGAACGTTGAAGATTGTTTCTATATTATCCAGCCCTGCATAGGCTACAAAAGACCCGTGTGGGAATACAATACTGTTTAAATCCTTTAACTGTTCTTGTACCTCGTCATTTACTATGTCACTGAATTTATCCACTATTATAAATTCATCACATACACCGAACCTTTTATATGGAGTTTCTCTTCCTTTTTCACAGACTACAGCTGTTTTAAATCCCTCTGCTTTAGCTCCGTGAAACATGTGCAGTGATGAATGACTTCCTAATGTGGCGATTGTTATATCTTCCTTGTTGTAACCATCTAAGATGTCAGTAATTTCCTGCCTGTTTATTTTACTCATTTTTAATTCCTCCCAGTCTAACTGTTGATGAATTTGACCTTAAATTAAAATGACCATTCTTAATTGTTATTTTTTTCGTCTTGGATTTCTGCCTAATTAAAAGATTTACAAGTACCAACTATTTATCTCCAGGGATTATAAAAAAAATGGATTAAAAAATGTTCAATTTTTTTTGAAATTCAAAAGTAGTTTTTTAAAAATTGCAGGTTCTCAAAAGAGTAGATACTATCTAAATAACGATTAATAGATTTTAGAGATATTTCTCCAAATCAAAATCTAAATCCTCAGATATTTTTTTCAATTCTTGTGCAAGTGTTTCATCCACGTTTATACCTTTTTCCATATTTCTTTTAATGTTACGTACTTCCATATCTCCGGGGATGAAAACATCACCCGACTCTTTAATTTCCAGTACGAAATTATCAACTTCATTCTTGAACTCTTCTAAATCACCGAATACTGTGGGGTCGATTGCAAAGTACAGGTCACCTTTGGTGCAGATTTTCCTAGAATTAGCTGTTCCTGTAACTTTTGAACCAGTTGCAGCCCTGACCAGGGGGCCGGCAATTATTTCAATCATGAATGACAGGGCATAACCTTTATGCGCTCCGAAGGGCAGTATAGATCCTTTAAGTGCTTCCTGGGGGTCTATGGTGGGGTTTCCCTCTGAGTCCAGTGCAACGTTATCTGGTATCTTTTCTCCTTTACGCATGGCTTCCAGGAGTTTGCCCCTGGCTGTGGCTGATGTGGCCATATCCACAGACACGTAATTCTTGTTGGAAGGTATTCCAATGGCAATGGGGTTGGTACCTATAATGGGCTTCTTCCCACCTATGGGTGCTACAGCTGGTTCGGTATTAGCAAGCACCACACCAATCATATCCTGCATTAATGCCATATCAGAGTAGTATCCAGCTACACCAAAGTGGTTGGAGTCATGTACACCCACCATTCCAACACCGTTCTCTGATGCTTTATCCATGGCTAATTCCATGGCATAGTAGGCTACTACATGTCCAAATCGGTGGTTACCATTTATAAGTGCGGTTGATACAGTTTCATTTTCAATCTCAATATCAGTGTCAATTTTTATGTTCCCACTATTAAGGCCAATTATGTACTGTGGAAATCTTCCCAGCCCATGGGATGTAAATCCTTTTAAGTCAGCATCTATTGTAACATCAGTGACTATTTCAGCGTCCTCTAATATCACGCCCTTTCTTTCAAGTATTTCTGTGAGTATCGATCTTTCCTGTTCTATGGTTAATTTCATATTAAATCACCAAAAAGTATGTTTAAATTATTATTTTATATGCTTGGTTAAATCTTGATGAATATTTTCAAACTCGTAATTAAATCTTAAAGAAGATATCTAATTTTTTATGGTTAAATATCAATCAAAGTATCTTCTAAAGTCATTAGAGTAACCGTCTCGGGTTTACCTGTAACATTCCCTATTATATGGGCCTGGTCATGCTTTTTTATAATATTTAAAGCGTTCTGGCTGTCCTCTTCTGGAACAATCACCACCATACCAATGCCCATATTAAATACTCGATACATCTCCTCCAGTGGTACTCCTAATGAAAAAATGGACTCGAATACTGGATTCGGCTGGGGTAAGTCATCAATATAGTAACCCACATCCTGATTCAATCTTTTGAGGTTGTTGAATCCACCACCAGTTATATGGGCTAAACCGTGGACTGTAACATCACTTTTTAAAAGTTCCATAATCGGTTTGACGTATATCCTGGTTGGTCTAAGTAACTCTTCTCCAACAGTTTTCTGGGGGAATCCTGGTAATTCATCGTCCACATTCAAACCAGCATCCTGGAAGAATACCTTACGAGCCAGGCTTAAACCATTACTATGAATTCCACTGGAACAAATTCCTATAAGGATGTTTCCTTCCATGATATTTTCGCCAGTAACTATATCATCTATATCTACTATTCCAATGCCAGTTCCAGCAAGATCGAAGTTGTTCACAATCTCTGGCAGTGAAGCGGTTTCCCCGCCTATCATGGCTATTTCTGCTTGTTCAGCACCATCTGCCAGACCTTTACCTATCTGGGCTGCTATATCTGGGTTGGGTTTTTCTACGGCTAGATAATCAACCATGGCCAGGGGTTCAGCTCCAACACAGAGTATATCATTAACCACCATGGCTACACAATCGATACCTACTGTATCGTATTTATCCAATAGTTCTGCAACTAAGATCTTACTTCCCACTCCATCGGTACTCATGGCAATTGCTTTATCTCCTAGGCGAAGAAGTGCTGCAAAATGGCCGGATTCTGTTATCACGTCCCTGAATTTGAGGGTTTCTTTAAGGTTTGAGGTTAAAGCAGATATGGTAACCTCTTCTAAGTTGATGTCTACCCCGGATTCTTTATAAGTTGTCATTAAAATCACCGATTTATTGATTGAGTATGGTTTTATAATTAAAATTCGGATTTAAAAAGATTACTCTAATATAGCCTATTGAATTTTAACCTAATAAAACTTGTTCATTTTTTGTTGAAATTAATATTCCAAGTGTAAAGCTGGAGTGTAAAGTCAATAAAAAAAAGGAGAATCAAAAGGGAGATTTACAGTAAAAAAAGGATTAAAAGATTTTAAAAGATTTTTAAAAAGAGAAAATTAATTAAAAAAATTAAATGGAGAAAGAAATTATATGGAGAAAAGATTTTTACTGGATCCGAACAGTTTCTAAATTCATCGGAGTCTTGGTTTCAATTTTAAACTGACGATAGAGAGCGGATGCAAGGTCCAGTGTTTTGTAGTTATCTCCGTGGCAGATGAGAATTTTTTCTGGTTTTGGCGACATGCGCCTTATGTAGTCTACCAGTTGTTTTCGGTCAGAATGGCCGCTGAATCCTTCTATGGTTTTTATCTCCATTTTCACATTGTAAACGTTGGTTTTACCCTCTTCTTTAAGGGGTATTTCCTTCCAGCCCTTCTGTAATCTTCGACCCAGTGAACCTTCGGCCTGGTATCCTACGAAGACCAGTGAGTTCCTTTTATCTCCACATAACCATTTGAAGTACTCCACTGAGTTTCCTCCAGTGAGCATTCCAGAGGTGGAGAGAATTATGGCGGGGTCTCCTTCTACGATGTCCCTTCTTTCTTCCATTCCATTTACTTTGTTAAAAACATCGGAGATAAAGGGGTTTCTACCCATGTGGAATATCTGATCCCTTAAATCTTTACTGAGATATTCCGGTCGGGCGGTGTGAATGGCAGTTGCCTCCCAGATCATACCGTCGATGTATATTGGTACTTCGTTGATTATTCCGTGCCGTATATATTCGTCCAGAACTATCATCAGTTCCTGGGCTCTTCCAACAGCAAAGACAGGTATGAGTATTTTACCACCACGTTCCAGAGTACGGTAGATGGTTTTTATCAACTCCTTTTCTGCCTCGTTTCGTGAGGGCTGGACATCTTCATGTCCACCGTATGTACTTTCCATTACCAGGGATTCTATACGAGGGAATTTAGACACTGCAGGTTCTAAAAGCCTGCTTCTTTCGAATTTAAAGTCACCTGTGTAGACGAAGTTATGCTGGCCGTCACCGATGTGCATATGGGTGATGGCAGAACCAAGAATATGCCCTGCGTTGTGTAAGGTTAACCGAATATCAGGGGCTATATCAGTTACTTCACCATAATCAAGAGTTATTGTATGTTTAATGCTCTTTTTAACGTGTTTAACATTGAATGGTAGTGGATTGTCTTCCCTGTGGGCTATGTCAATATGGTCAAGCTGTAACAATGTCATCAAATCTCTGGTGGGTGTGGTACAGTATACAGGACCTTCATAGCCATAATGGTAAAGGTAGGGTAAGAATCCGCAGTGATCTAAGTGAGCGTGTGAAATTATCACTGCATCCAAATTGTCCAGGCTGAATTCTGGAACGTTGAGGTAAGGGTATGAGCTTTTATCATCGGCACCGGCCACGTTTACACCGCAGTCCAGGAGTATCTTGCTGTTGGTGGTCTGTAAAAATAATGAGGATCTTCCCACCTCTCTGAAACCTCCCAGTGAAGTTAATCTGGTCCACTCATTTTCATGGGTCATTGGGCGGTGGATACGATTACCTAAATCCTGTAAGATTTTTTTACGTTCTTTACTGTTTTTCCTTAAGGTTCTCCTGATCCTCTGTATAATTTCAGAGGCTATAGGTGGTGTTCTTAGTATTTTTGGTGCCCAACCTATTTTTTTAACAATTTCTCTTGAAGTAGTACCGTATTTTCCTATGACCAGCCCTGGTTTTCTGGCTTCAATTATAACCTCACAGGTTACCTCGTCGAAGGAAATATTGGTGATTTTTGCTTCATCCGGCACTATTTCATGGATTTTACGAATGGCAATTTCTGGTTCCGTCAGGACGGAACGATCTGAACGGATGATTATCCGCTTCCGTATATCCTTAGCCAGATCCCTGATTAAGTCACCATTTTCAGTTATTATCTCCGGATTCTTGGTATAAATAACCACTTCCGGACCTTCAAACTCTACTTTGGCTACTTGCACTCTTGTGGGTAATCTTTGTACTATTATGTTTTTAATTTCTTGAATCTCTGAACCCATTCCATCACATCTTAAAAATGAGAAATTTGAATTATGCTAAGTTTTTTAATTTTTAAAACTCAGGATTTGAATAATAATTTAAAAAAAATTAAATAGATAAGGTTTTAATTTAGTTTATTTCTTTGATTTTCCTTCCTACTTCTTCATCTGGAAGTTTTATGAAACCTTCTTCTTTAGTGATAGTTGCTACACGGATACCATTACCGGAGAATGCATCTCTCTCCATTGCTGCCTTTATACCCCTTATAGCTAAGTCTACCCCTTCTTCTACGTATATGTCTTCACTGTATCTGTCTTCTAGGACACCGTAGGTCACCATGGATCCAGAACCTGTGGAAATCATCAAATCTTTAATTACGCCTCCAGCAGGGTCTAAAGAAAATATTGATGGTCCTTTATTGTCAACTCCTCCAAGGAGTGTTTGTACATACAATGGGTTTGATCGTAATATGTTAGAAGTTAAGGTTGCCAAGGATTCAACGCTAATTTCTTCGTCATTTCTAAGTCTATAAAGAGCTGATTCAGCGGTTATGAATTTTATCAGTGTTTGCGCGTGGGAAACAGAACCGGCAATGGTAGCTCCTATGTGTTCATCTATCCTGAAGATCTTATCTGCCACTTTGTGAGCAATAAGGTTACCCATGGTTGCTCTTCTTTCGGTTGCAAAAACTACTCCGTCTTTGCAGGTTAAACCAAGGGTAGTTGTGCCTTTTAAATGGTCTTTATCGTTCATAAATACACCTCGAAAATAAAATAATTAGTAAAAAAATAGTTTCAATGTTTACTGGATTATAATCTTGAGTTCCTAATATATAAATATTTACATGAATATAATTTTAGAAAGTTTTTAATGGTTTTAAACTTCTCAAGGCCTATTTTGACTTGGATACTTATAAAGGTATCTTTACTTAATTTGTGCCAAAAACTATAAACTCCGATTTAAAAAATGGTTTATCTCAATGATTATTAATGTCATCTAATTTTTTCTCTTGGAAAATAGACGTTTTACGTCTTTAAGGCTGATGTTTGATTTTATCTCATCATTGACCATGGCACAGGGGGCCAGGGCACAGCAACCCAAACACCCCACTGATTCCAGTGAATATTCCATATCGAAGGTTACATCTCCTTCTTTAACTCCTAAATGTCTTTCAATACCTTCTATTATCTTATCTGCGCCGCTTACATGGCAGGCAGTTCCTTTACACACCATGACGTGAGTACGGCCCTTGGGAGTAAATCTGAACTGGGAATAAAAGGTTGCTACACCAAAAACTTCGCTCTTGGACACCCCTACAAAACGAGATACTTCCTGCATCATTTCTCCTGGTAAATAACCATATTTTATTTGGATATCCTGGAGGAGAGGTATAATATCCGATTTTTTTCCTTTATAAGTTGATTTTATTTCTTCAAAATCTTCATGCATCTATAATGCTCCTAAAATTAAATTAGAAATGTAATATAATCAATTTATGATTTTGCAATATAAAATATTCAATTAATAATTTTCTATCAATTAATAATTTTATAATTTAAATCATTCCATGGATGTTTTTACTATTTAAAAATTTCAAATAATTATATTTAACTACATTTTCCAACTCATATATAAACATGAAAGGGAAGGTAATAGGAGACATCCTCGTAGTTAAAAAGGACATGGAAAATCCAGAAACATTATTGGATCTACCTGGAGTAAACCGGGTGGTTAAATTAGGCAAGATCAAGGGATTTAAGCGAGAGCCCGAAGTGAAAGTGCTAATTGGTGAAGGTACTGAAACAATTCACCGGGAAAATCACTGTCTTTTCAAGCTGGATGTATCCAAGATAATGTGGTCCAAGGGAAACACCACGGAGAGAAAAAGAATTGCAGAACTGGTAGAAGCTGATGAAACTGTGGTAGATTTATTTGCAGGTATAGGCTATTTTTCCATCCCTATTGCAGTTCATTCCCCGGTAAAAAAAGTTTATTCAATTGAAATAAATCCAACTGCTTATCATTATTTGGAAGAAAATATCCGATTAAATAAGGTAACAGAAAAGATAAAATCAATTCATGGGGACTGTAGAGAAGTTGCCCCTAAGGGAGTCGCAGATCGGGTATTAATGGGTTATATTGGTTATACACATCGCTATCTTGACTTTGCCATTGGTGCATTAAAAGAAGAGGGTGGAATAATTCATTACCACGAATCTGTTCCTGATAAACTCAAATTTATAAGACCAGTAGAGCGAATTAAAAAAGCAGCAGAAGGCCGGCAGGTTGAAGTATTAAATAAAAAAATCATAAAAACGTATTCGCCGGGAGTATTTCATGTAGTGGTGGATGCTAAGATAGTTTAAATAAATTTTTTTAAATTTTATATCGACCTATAATTTTGATAAAGAATAATACTATAGATATTTGGTTATAAAACTCATATAATTAAGGAGTCATAAATTAATATTTGGTTTATAAAATATTTGGTTTATAAAATTCAATTAAATTTTAATCAATCAATATTTGCCATGAATTAATCAATCTTCATTGAATAATATTCTTCTTAATATTCATGAGTGTCTTTGTTAAAAAGAATGGGGGGATTTTTTGACAGCTGTTGTCTATACAGATGAATATAAGGAGCACGACACCGGAATGCATGTGGAAAACCAGGGCAGAGTTAAGGCTATAATGCACGTCCTCACACAGAGCGATTTAATTGGTAAGGAGAATATTTATCAGCCGGAACAAGCTACCGAAGAGGATATACTTAGAGTTCATACCAGTGAATATGTTGAATATATCCGTAAATTCTGCCAGAAAGGCGGAGGGAATATAGATTTTGATACTGTAGCATCAGCAGGATCATATGAAACTGCTAAATTAGCAGTTGGAGGTGCTATAAAGGCGGCTGAACTGGTTTTAGATGGGCATGATAGTGCTTATTCTGTTGGAAGGCCTCCAGGACATCATGCCACCCGTGACAGGGCCATGGGATTTTGTATCTTCAATAATCTGGCCATCACATTGGAATATTTGAGGGAAATAAAAAAAATCAAACGTTTCCTGATATTTGATTTTGATGTCCATTATGGAAATGGAACGGCAGAAATATTCTATGAAGATCCCGATGTAATGTATATTTCCATCCACCAGGAACCCCGGACATTATTTCCAGGGATAGGAAATATAAATAATATGGGAAATGAAGAAGGAGAGGGCATGAATTTATGCATACCAATGCCCCGTGCATCAAATGGTCATGATTATAGATACATCCTCGAGAAAATACTACAAACAGTTGCTTTAAGTTTTGCCCCTGAATTTTATCTGGTGGATGTGGGTTTCGATGGGCATCGTGATGACCCGCTTTCAGGCATCCTCCTGGATGATGAGTTTTTTAAGTGGATAGGTGTGGAGATGATGGATTTGGCCCAATCCTTAACCCTGATACTTGAAGGTGGATATGATTTGGATACTCTGGCTAGCTGTAATGTGGAATTAATCCATGGGCTCGAAAATTATAAAACTTTGAAAGAAGAATATGAGCATAATAAGGAAAGCATAGACCGCACCCAAGTACACCAGGAAACCCGTGTGATTTATGAATGTCTCAAGGAAATCTTCTCCCCTTACTTCGATATATAAATTTAAATGCAATATATACGTATTAATCGGTGATAAAATGGATAAAATCCGTTACAAACAGGCCCAGAAGCTTATAAATGAAGCAGGAAAATTTACAGGAAATAGAGAAGTTTTAAAAAAGCCTCAGGAAGGTATAATTGATAGCAAACTATTTGGTGAGATTTTAAATGATATGATGGATTTAGAGGACTATATTCTTGAAAGTAGGCCCACACATTACCTTAAAAAGGAAAAGGCCCAGGAGTTCTGCCAGCAGATTATCACCATCAGGGGGCAGCTGGATGTCTTACTTGGCGACTTTGGAGTCCTGGAAAAACCAGATGTAGAAGGGGAAATCAAGACGTTATCGGATAAATACTTAATATTAATCCCTAAGAGTAATTTTAAAAAGGTATTAACCAAATTCACCGTGGATCCTCAAAAGATAGTGGTTACAGGGGTGCCGCTGGAAATCGAAGACATGAAGAAGTTAAACCCCCACCTACCAGATGCCGCACTAAAATCTATTGAAAAGAAGATATCTCATGTTAAAAACGATATCAATAGGAAAATGGGGCAGTTTAACCTGGAAAATGTCCTGGTAATGGTGGAGGAAGATGATTCTGGTGAAATACTTGCTGAGAGGGCCAGAGAATTATACAATGCCAAAACTGTATCCTTAGGAAGTTTGAAAGATTTAACCTCCGATGAATTTTTGAAAATCTTATCAGGACTTTAATATGAGTTAAAATCCGATTAACTGGTTTATATGGATAATTTTACATTCTTGAAAAAAGATTAAAAAATTTCTTTAGTGAACTTAAATAACAAGTATTATATATTGTGAGAATAGAATTGACAATCTATATTATCCTTGTTAATTAATTATTAGGATATGATGCAATGGCACTTGAAAAATCAAAAAAGCATGAATTGCCTTTATTTTTTTATGAAATTTTTTCTAGACTAAGTTTTAATCAGAATTAGATTTTTTCGTAGATTTACCATGTGGTGAAAATTATGGACCGAACATGTTTTCCTGACACCCAGGATAATACGCCTTCAATACCTGTACATTTAACTCGCGTAGGAGTTACAGGTGTAAAAAAGCTCTTAGAAATTGAAAGAATTGGAAAAAGACCGATAGTACTCATCCCTACATTCGATGCATTCGTTGATTTGCCCAGCACCAAGAGGGGCATACACATGTCACGGAACCCCGAAGCTATCAGTGAAGTTTTGGAAGAAGTGCTTGAGGAAGAATCAGCTGTTGAAATTGAAAATTTATGTGCTGAAATTGTTAATCGTCTTTTAACAAAACATATGTATGCAAAAAATGCAGAGGTACGCATGGAAACCGATTTCATCATCATGAAGGAGTCTCCAGTAACACGGCACAACACACAAGAGACGACCAAGGTAATGGCCGATGCAAGCGGTGTGCGCAATGGTGATGATGTGACTATAAGAAAGATGATCGGAGCAGAGGTAATAGGAATGACAGTCTGCCCATGTGCACAGGAAACAACACGCGAATCAACAAAACAGGAATTATTAGAATTCCTGGATGAAGAAACAACCCAGAAAGTCCTGGATAAAGTCCCCTTTGCCTCACACAACCAGAGGGGTAAGGGCATGATCATGATTGAAGTTCCTGAACAGAACGTAATTCGCGGTGAAGACTTAATCAGTATAATCGAAGACTCTATGAGCTCTCCAGTTTGTGAACTGCTTAAGAGAGTGGATGAAAACGCGGTGGTGGTTAAGGCGCACCAGAACCCTAAATTTGTTGAAGATTGTGTGCGGACCATGATACATAAGATCGTTAATAAATATTCCTACCTGCCAGATGATACTATGGTAACGGTGAGGCAGATAAACGAAGAAAGTATTCATCGTCATAACGCATTTGCAGAAAAAGTAGCCACCCTTGCTGATCTTAAAAAAGAGATAATCAAGGAGATGAATAGATGAAGATTCATGAGGTTGCCGGTAATATAATGCACAAGATGGATGCTTTCAAGGGTTCAAGGCAAGCAATGGACACGCCACAAATGCTCATTGTCCGGGGAATGTCCCGGAAGGAAATGGAAGCTGAAGATTTGAAAAAAATAATCAATGATATTTTTGATGAAATTGAGGCGCGAACCATTGACGTATTTTCTGAGGAAGCCAAGGGCGTACTAGGTGTGATGGATGAAAATATCAGGGATCAGGTGGAAATACAGGGAGAAACTGATATTTACGGAATATACAGACTTAAAGAATCCTTTGAAGCCATGAACTGTCACACTGAGTATGCATTGGGTTTACTTGATAATTTTGCCATTTTCATGGTTTTAGGGATGGATAAAAGTGGATTCGGACCTAAATTCGTTGAATTGGTGGTTGTGGATCTGAAAATTTAAAACCTAACCTGTAAATAGAAACAATTTTTGCACTGTTGAATTTTTTTCATCTCATAAAAAAATTATAGAAAAGGAAAAATGGAATGTCTGAACTTTCAAAAAATGATATAGTAGACTACATGAATTCTGGGTACAAGGAAATTACATCCTTAATGGATGAGTTAAATTCACTTAAAGATCCCCAAATAACTTATTCTAAGAATATTTTTCTTCCCATCACCAATATCTGTAGAAATGAGTGTGGATACTGTATCTACCGCAGAAGCCCAGAAAGCTTCGACGCTACAATTCTCATGGAATCAGATGAAGTACTGGCCATGTTGATGGAAGCAAATAAGTATTCCTGCCATGAAGCTCTTTTTACCTTTGGAGAAGGGGCAGATGAGTTTTTTGAGGTAAGGCAGGCCCTGGATAAGCAGGGTTACAGTAGTATGGTGGATTATTTATACCACCTATGCAGTGAGACGCTTGATAAAACAAACCTGTTACCCCATAGTAACCCGGGAATACTTAAGAAGAAAGATTTAAAACTTTTAGGGGAAGTAAACGCTTCCATGGGCTTGATGCTTGAAAATTCCAGCTCCAGGTTGATGGAGACCACTGTACATTCAAAAAGCCCTGGTAAAGATCCAAAGTTGAGACTTAAAACCATAGAAGATGCGGGTAAACTTAAGATACCCTTCACCACCGGCTTATTGATTGGTGTTGGAGAGACGGTTGAAGAAAGGGTAGATTCATTATTGGAAATCAAGAAACTCCATGATAAGTACGGGCATATACAGGAGATCATCATCCAGAACTTCAAACCGAAACCAGGCATTCCCATGGAAAATCAACTAGAACCTTCCCTCATGGAGATGATTAAGGTGGTGGCTGTTACAAAACTGCTATTCCCTCATGTCAGTGTCCAAGTACCGCCTAATCTAAATATAGACAGTGCCCAGATGTTTTTACTTGCTGGTGCAGATGATTGGGGTGGTGTTTCTCCAGTTACTGGGGATTATGTTAATCCTGAGGCACCTTGGCCAGAATTAAGTAAGTTAAAATCCCTTACTGAGGAGCTAGGCTTCAAGCTCGTAGAAAGGCTTCCAGTTTATCCAAAATATATTACCCATGAATTCTTAAGTGAGAGGATAATTGAAAAAATAAGTTCTATTGGTTTGTAGGATCCTCCATGGGTTAAAATCTGTTAAAAATAAAACATGCTCATTTCAGTTTAAATACTTTAAAGCATATTTATATCATTTAAATCTTCTTTTACAATGTTTAAAACTGTTTGTGTATAGGTTCTCTGGACATCTGTTTCCTTAAGCAGGGATTTTATGAAACTGTCCAGTTCTTTAGTGTCTTTGAATCTGGCGATGATTATGGCGTCGAATTCTCCAGTTACATCGTACATGCATAATACGTTTTTATGGTAGGAAGTTCTATCTTCCCAGTTTTTCAGTACTCCGCCTTTGACCTTCACCCCGATTACAGTAGTCATGGAGTAACCCAGTTTTTCATGATCTATTACCAGGGAGAATCGCTTTATGGCTCCGGTTTTCATGAGTTTTTCAATTCGATTATGGACGGTTCCAACAGATATGTTAAGTTGTTTGGCAATGCTCCTATATGATTTTCTACCATCTTCATGGAATATCTGAATCATCTTCTGGTCAATGTCATCGATGATATTTTTACTTTTTTCTTCATTTTCAACCGTCTCCGTTTTCATACCCTCTCACCTCTTATTGAACAATGTTTATTTTAATGATTTTTCTTACGTAAATAATTATACATTTAACTTTTAACTATGGGAATAATTTAAATACAACTTTGTATTTACAGTATTTTGTGATTGTTATGAGTTTAAATGATGAAGCTATCAAAATGAGATATATTGCACTGGTAAAGAAGGGTGTAATTGTAGATGATGAATGTAAATCCTACACTAACAAGATGGATATAGATTCATGTGTCAGAAGAAAAGTCGAAGAATTTGAAGATAGTTTTGTTCCTGGTACGGTTTTATTGAGTAACAAAGCCAGCTATAAGTTACGAGTAGAATATCCCATGGAATAATCATTTAATCAACATTAACAGCCCTAATTTATTCATTGTTGATATTATTTGTTAGTTTTCATTTACAATCCAATTCTTTCTATATTACACTTCTTTTATTCTAAATATTCACTGAATAATTTTATATATCAAATAATTTTTTTTATAATTTCATACAATTTTTATAATTTCATACAATTTTTATAATATTTATACAATTTTTTTTTAATTTCAGATAATTTTCACCATCAAAAATCAAATTATCGCTAAAATTCCCGCATTAGTAATGCTATATTTTTCAAAAAACTTCGATCTTTTCACCAGTCCCATTTCAATCAAACCATTCAAGTGTTTATACACCATTGCCCGTGATATACCTACTTTTTCCTTTATTTCAACCGCAGTTAAATCGTCTTTATATAAGGATTTCATGATCTTCAGTTTACTCTTGGAGATGTCCAGTTTAAGTCGGGGTATTCTGATGACTTTTTCCTGGTAACAGGTAAATATGCCATCAACCCCATTTTTATTGGCCACGAAACTTATTAAAGAACCTAACCCTCCATTACTTGATGCAACAAATACTTCACCATGTTTTTTAGCGCCTTCAATCACTTCTGATATTATTTCACAGGCTTCTTTTGGATCCTCAGTTTCAATTAAAATATCCCCACCCTTCAGGAATGAGTTGATTTCTGTTTTATGATATTTTTCACCATGTAAACTTATTATCCCATCTGCTTGTATTTTAACCGAGGCATCGAATAGACATTTACCCCTTAAATCACTGATTAAGGTCCTCATGATTGGATCACCTAACTTCTTGTCTCACTTCAATATATAATTGTATACATTGAAAGTTATATGGAGAACAACTTATAAATAATGTTATCATCATAGCAAAATTCGAGATAAACTGGAGGTATTTACACGACTATATCAGAAACCATTAATGCAAAAACATTTTCAACTCGGCAATTGAACAAACAAGTGAGAAAAGCATTGTCTGAGGAAAAAAACAATATTATACTAGAAAAAACAAGCAAACTAGATTCTATTGCTGTGGGATTAGATAAAAAGGTGAATATAATTCTCGATGGAGATGTGGGGGATTTTGTAGGTTCCCTCAATAACGGGGCACATATAAAAATTCAGGGAAACGCAGGACGTTACGTTGGAGACAACATGACCAGTGGAGAGATCATAGTTAAAGGATCAGCCCAGGATGGGGTGGGATTCGGCATTTATAACGGTATAATAGTTGTTTATGGTGATGCAGGTGATGGTGTTGGCCAGCTAAATAAGGGAGGAACAATCCTCATCAATGGAAACATGGGCGACCTGGCTGGTTTATACATGCTCAGTGGTGACATAATAGTCACTGGAGATTCTGGTGAAGATACCGGCAATTGGATGATAGGGGGCACCATCTACGTAGGTGGAAAATACCATACTGGATCCAATTTAGAGATACATGGACTGGATACTGCAGATAAAAGAAAATTAACTGAAATATTTAAAAAATATGAGATAACAGCAACTATTGATGATTTTATCAAGCTGAAACCAAAGGATTTAAGGCCATTCTATGGAAATGAGGTGATGCAATGAAACAGATTCTTTTAATCGATCCTGAAAAATGCGATGGATGTAACGACTGTGTTCAGGCGTGCGAATATATAAATCAGGAAAGCAGCATATTCTTGCATAAAATGGACAGCGGATACCATGCAATAGTCTGTCAGCAGTGCATAAACCCCTCTTGTATTAAAGGATGCTTCAGGGATGCAATCTACCGGGAGGATGGAGTGGTTAAAATAGACCAGGAACGCTGTATTGGATGCAGACTATGCATGCTTATGTGTCCCATTGGCAGTATTACATATACTGAAGAACAGATGCTTAAATGTGAACGACAGTGCATGAAGAATGGAGAAGAAATCCCTGCATGTGTTAATTCATGTGAATCTAACTGTTTGGAAATGGTAAATGTAAAAGAATTCGCATCTGGACTTCAACAGGATATGGACATGAACAACTCAGCCACTGGATCATCAACTAGACCATTATCCCCATCAGCACAGCTTGTAACATCAACACAGGGGTTATGTGTTTTCTGCGGTTTATGTGAAGTGGTTTGTCCCACTGATGCAATAGAGATAATCAACAACCGCCCTGAAATAGATAATAGCAAATGCATAATGTGCGGATCATGTACAGCTGCCTGCCCAGTACTCATACCAACTGGAGCAGGAAGTATATGGGACCCCAATACCATAGCTAATATACGATTCAACTCCAAAGCAGGAAAATACGCATTACGAGGGTTTGGTTCAGAAAGAAAACTACCTAACTTCGATGATATCATCATATTACCGGCACAGTCCTCAGTTGCTCCTGTGGATAAGTACCGGGAGGTCTGTAATACCCACTTTGTCCTGGGTACCAGATTCGCTGAAAAACCATTGGAACTTTCAACACCGGTTCTCATAGCAGGAATGTCATTCGGTTCTTTAAGTGAAGAGTGTAAACTCGCCCTGGCCAAGGGAACATCATTGGTAGGGTCACTGGCCAACACAGGAGAAGGAGGAATGCTACCCGGAGAAAGAAAACTCGCAAAAAACCTTACAGTACAGTATTCATCAGGAAGATTCGGAGTCTCCGCAGACTACCTTAACAGTGCTGATGCCATAGAAGTTAAAATAGGGCAGGGAGCCAAGCCAGGAATGGGAGGCCACCTCCTGGCAGAAAAGGTAAGCCCTAAAGTAGCCGAGATAAGGGGATTGCCTGTAGGAACGGATGCCCTCAGCCCCTGCCGATTCCTGGACGCAACCCAGGATGGAGACTTGGCCAAACACATAGAACTACTGCGCGAAGTTACTGACTGGCAGAAACCTATCATAGTGAAGTTAGGCCCAGGAAGGGTTGATGAAGATGTACGAATAGCAGTGGAATCAGGTGCAGATGTGATATCAATAGATGGAATGGAAGGGGGTACTGGAGCAGCCCCAAGAGTGGTTATCGAACACACAGGTATACCTACCATGGCTTCACTTGTCCAAGCTGTAAGAACCTTGGATGAAATGGGTATGAATGACACAGTCCAGCTCATCATCACTGGGGGTATTAGAAGTGGTGCAGACGTGGCTAAAGTCATAGCCCTGGGTGCAGATGCAGTCTACATTGGAACAGGAGCCATGATTGCCATGGGTTGCAGAGCTTGTCGTATGTGCTACACTGGAAAATGTCCGGTGGGAGTGGCAACTCAGGATCCACTATTATGTGAAAGATTGGATGTAGATCTGGCATCCATGCGTGTTGCAAACTATATAAAATCCATGACTGAAGAGACCAAGATGCTCACCATGTTAGCAGGCCATACTGATGTAAGGGATTTTACTCCAGATGATCTCAGGGCATTAAATATGGATACGGCAGAAATAACCGGGTTAAAATTGATAGGTTACTAAAAGTAGTTTGTTTTTTTTATTTATCAATTTTTTATTTAATCTGTTTACTGTGCCTGTAGTATTCATGGCCTGAATCTTCATATATATAAAGTAGGCCTAGGGATCTAGCAAGGGTGATGATCAGGTAGGGTAAAATAATCAAAGGCACGATTATTATCCCAATTAACAGAGGGAATATTAAAAAAGTTGAAACGTAGATCATTCCCCAGATTATGATGAGCATTATAACGTACCAGATAAGGTAACTAACCCCTCCTATTTTTTTTATTTTCCCAATAATTTCTTTAAAATTGAATGCAGACCTTAATCTGTTATGATGGATCATGTTTGCCATTGCTACAGGAACAATGAAATTGATTACCAACAGCAGACCTAAACCGACTACTGATATTCCACTTATCAGGTTCAGTGATAAAGAGGAATCCATTAGAGAACCAGCCCCAGGGACGGTGAGCAGGGGTAGGATGGCACCCCAAATACCTAAGATTATTAAAATCCAGGGAATAAATGAATATATGAAGAGGACGGTGAATACTTTTAATCCATCTACAAACATGGTTTTCCAATCTTCAAATTCAGGAAGCTCAGATGAATCTTCTATGGTGGATTTGATGATTTTAAAGATATATCCCAGTACCAGGAACCCGGGGATGATTAGAGTAGATAAGATGATCAATATTCCCAGGATCAGGACTTTTTTAAAATTAGTTAATGGATATTTTAATGCGTTTGAAGTTATTTCACCAGCGTCCATACTTTCACCTTATTAGAGGGATATGTCACGAATTGATATTTAAAAATTCGCATAAAAAAGTTAATAAAAAGAAAAAAAAGGGGGGAATTTAGATTTATGGTGCTTGTTGATCTTCTTCACTGGATGCAAATAAAAGAGCAAGGGATCTTGCACCGAACACTGATATGTATGGCGCTATTACTAAAATAACTAATATTATACCAATACCAAATGTTAATATGCTGATTCCGGCTGCAACTAAATATGCTATAATGCCTATCAGAACGGCTGCAACTAAATATGCTATAATGCCTATCAGAATCATGACAATGTACCATATGATATATTTGCCCCATCCGATTGCAGATATTCTATCCATTACTTCACTGAATTTAAAGGCCGCTCCAAGTTCACCTTCATACAATGCCATGTTTGCAATGGCAATTGACTCGATAAGTCCGATTATGATGGCTAAAATCACGTATACTAATGATCCAGCTAAAATTGCAAACATATCAAATGAACTAACTGTTGAGCCAGCACTAACACCGAAGATCAACGAAATTATTGCTCCAATTATAAACACTGGAATGGCATAGACAATACCTACAACTAATATTTTCAGACCATCAATAAATAACTCACCAGCTTCATCAAATTCCGGTACGTCGTCAATACCTGCGAACGTTGCTTTAAGGACTCTAAAAAGATATCCTAGGCCAATAAAATTTACAATTGGAATAATTAATATAATACCGAGAATTATGATTTTGCCCCATTTTTGTGATGGGTATTTTATTGCGTCTGATACTATTTCTCCAATATCCACATTTTCACCTCCATTTTGTTAATATTAACATTTTACGATCCGGTTTCATATAAAAATTTCGATTATGATTCACTAGATGCAAAAACTAATGCACTATATCTGGCATTTATAGCCAAAAAATAAGGTCCAATTAGAAGAGGTATAACTATGATACCTATCAACACTGATAGCGTAAGAATGGAAATTAAAACTACAAAAATACCCAAGATCCAAATAATAGCATAGAATACCAAATATTCTTTCCACCCAATCATGGAAATTCTTTTAAGAATCTCCCTGAACCTGAATGCTGCGCTGATTTCACCATCATACAGGGCCATATTAGCAATACCAATATATTCAACCAGTCCAATCAATAAGAAAATTATTATCTGCAAGGTTGATCCAAGAAGCCAGGAAAATAAAAGGTACAGGGAAAAACCTGGAATGTTAAGGTTGAATAACAATTCATAGTTGAAGAACAAAAAAACAGCTACAATGGGTATAGCGTAGATTAGAAGGACTAAAATTAGCCTGAGACCATCTGTGTACATATATCTCCAGTGATTAAAGTCAGGAAGTTTATCAAATCCTTTAAATGATGATTTAATTATTTTAAACAGATAACCTAACGGTAATGGCAGTAGTATCAGGAATAACAACGTAAATATATTAATTTCAGTGAGGATGCCGATGAAGGATAGTAAGGTTAAAAAACCCAGGATAATAACTTTCATCCAATCTTCAGCTGGATATTTCACTGCATCCAGTACAATCTCTCTTATTTCGATGGTACACACATCCTGAATTTGTCTTATCTTTCTATTTATTCAAGTAGGCTTAAAATGCTTTCCTTTATGGTTTCCACTGTAGCGTTGGTTTTAATTCCTGTAGGTTTAATATGGGTACGGGAGGCAAAATACCCATCTTCCTTAAGCTTTTCCAAGACATCTGTAATGGGGGGTGATCTTGTTTTCAATACCTTACAGATTTTATGGAGGTCATAAAAGGTTGCCGGACCAAAGGATTCTTTATAACACCTTTCCAACAACTTTAAGACTTTGTTATATGTATTGATGTTGGATGGTAGTAGATGTAGCATTCTTTTAATATAATCACTATCCAACAGTTTCCCGAGCCATAAAGGACCACCAACCTTTAAATAACCATTACAGTTGGGGCATTCTGAAGGTATATAGGGAGCTATTCCAGGGATGGTCATCCTGTGAAGACATTTAGAACAATGGGCGATGTATCCAATATTTTTAAGGGAATCATCAGTTTTTTTAGCACCCTTACCAACTTCAAGGTATATCCGCAGGTAATGCTCTGTACTATGGGAAAAGACTGGTGTTGTATATTTCTTATATTTGGCGAATGTGCGGGAGATGAAACCAGCCAGTATCCTTAAACCGTTTTCATGACAGTACTCCGTTTTAAGGGGCATTGCGCCGTATTTCCGGATACAAGGTTCTTTATAAGTCCCACATAGTGCTGAAGTATCGGTCGCTGTAACACATAACAATCCCCCGGATCTTAATGTGGTGGCTGCTGATTCAATAAATGGAGCCGGTGTTCCAAAGGGGTCTATATCCACCACATCGAACTTACCCCTGCATTTGCGCAAAATTATGTTGGCATCCTCTTTGGAAGTTCGGATGTTTTCAACCCCATTTTTCCGGATATTATCATTGGTAAATTCCACAGCCAGGGGATTTAAATCATTTACAACCACACACTCTACCCCGGTTAATTCCTTGGAGTACCTGATCCCCCTGATCCCGCTGCCACCGAAGGCGTCGCAGATCCGGATATCCCTGCCGAGTTTTTCCTGGTAGACCTGTAATACAGTCACTGATAAGTCCCTATTTAACTCCATCACTGGATTATAAAAAACAGGGGCTTTGGCTGAAACTTTATCAAAAACAGGAATTTCTATCCTGACCAACCCTTCATCTACGGTAATGTTGTTCATAATTCACCACTAAAATCATTCGTTGCATAAATTTTAGATATTTTTATTTACAAATTTTGATTTGGTTTAATTATATATATGGGATAGAAGTGAATTAATGTATTAATTTCAATTCCAACTCAAAAATAGATTAATAAAATTTTTTCAGGTGATAAGTATTGATACCAATTGCACAACCCCTTATATCGGATGAGGAGATAGATGAAGTTGTTAAGGTTTTAAAATCAGGATTCATTGCACAGGGGCCTAAAGTAGCCGAGTTTGAAGAAAAATTCGCAGAATATATTGGAGTGGATTATGCGGTGGCCACCACTTCCGGGACCACAGCATTACACTTGGCCCTCATGGCCCTTGGAATAGAAAAGGGTGATGAGGTAATAACCACTCCCTTCAGTTTTGCAGCCACAGCAAACTCAATTTTATTCATCGGTGCAAAGCCAGTCTTTGTAGATATTGACCCGGAAACCTATAATTTAGATCCAGATAAAATTAATAACGCAATAACCGATAAAACCAAGGCAATAATGCCGGTCCATCTCTATGGACAGCCAGCAGACATGGATCCCATAAGGAAGATAGGAGAAGAAAACGAACTCTGGATAATAGAAGACGCAGCACAGGCCCATGGAGCACAGTATCATGGCCAAATGGCAGGATCATTTGGTGAAATCGCCTGTTTCAGTTTCTATCCCACCAAGAATATGACCACCGGAGAAGGTGGTATGATAACTACAGACAATGAAGAACTTGCAGAAACAGCCCGCATGTTAAGGTCCCATGGTGAAGGTGAAAGATACAACCACACAATCCTTGGTTATAATTTCCGCATGACAGACATAGCCGCAGCCATAGGATTAGTCCAGCTTAAACGTCTGGATAAATTTACAAAAAGCAGGATTGAAAATGCAGAATACCTCACCACCCATATAGACACCATAGGAGGCATCAAATCCCCATTTGTAATGGATCAGGTGAAACACGTATTTCACCAGTACACAGTCAGAGTGGAAAATGGAAAAAGAGATGATGTTAAGGATTTCCTGGGTGGACTGGGTGTAGGAACAGGAGTGCACTATCCCAGGACCATCTACAGCCAGAAACTATACCAAGATATGGGTATTGTAGGAAACTGCCCTCAAGCAGAAAAGGCAGCATCCGAGGTACTTTCATTACCAGTACACCCTGGACTGTCGGTGGAAGACTTGGCCGAGATTGTTAACCTACTGGAAGAGGTGTCAGAAAAATTCTTCAACAAGGAGAACTAATAAAATAGTGTTCAGGATAATTTTTCCTTTACACTAACTACTTTTTCTTTTAAACCCGCTTCTTTATCCCTTCGGTCATCAATTTTTACGCTGGTAGCCACACGGTCAGCACCAAGAGCAAAAACAGCTTCATGTGCTAGTTCAATTGCAGCGAAGATTTTTCCTGGATCATTTGATTCTAACATGGTACCCATACCGTTAATCTCATATTTAATACCGGTTTTATCCAGAGCTGTTAGTGCAGCAGCTATATAGGGACTTATGCTGGTTTCTGAGGTTCCTATAGGTATTATGGTGAGTTCTGCAGATATCATGAATGATATATATGTTCCTGTTTTCATATAATTTTTATGGAACCTTTGACGAGAGAAAAATTCAACCAGAGCATTATCCAGAGGGTTAAAAGCTTAGTGGATGAATACGAACTATTTGAAGATGGGGAGAAAATAGCTATTGCCTTATCGGGTGGAAAAGACAGTATTTTAACCTTACACCTGTTAAATGAATTTGAATATGAATTTAACCTCGAACTGGTGGCAATATCAGTAGATGAAGGGATTGAAGGATATAGGAAGGACGGCATTGAGATTGCCAGGGAAAACACCCATAAACTGGGGATAGAACTGGTTGAAAGGTCATTTATAGATGAATTTGGTGTTAATCTGGATATGGTGGTGGATGAGTATAAGAGTGCCTGCATCCCTTGTGGTGTTTTCAGGAGGTACCTATTAAACAAGACTGCTTATGAGTTAGGTGCAGATAAGGTGGCCACCGGTCATAATCTTGATGATGAAATCCAGTCGTTTCTTATGAGTTTCGCCCGTGCGGATTTACGGCGATTTTCTAAATTCGGACCGAAACTGGAACAGATACACCCCCGATTAATACCCCGGATAAAACCCTTATGGAAAATCCCAGAGAAGGATGTGGGAATCTGGGCTGTTCTAAATGAGATTCCGGTGCATTTTGCCGAGTGTCCCTACGCCCATCACTCGTTGAGGGCTAAAATAAAAAATTACCTGAACCAACTAGAAGAGGATCATTCTGGTTCGAAGATGGCTATCTTAGAATCCTTCCAAAAAACCTTTAAAAATCAGGAAATCCCGGTTAAATTGATGGAATGTGAACGCTGTGGAGAACCATCATCCTTACGTGTATGTAAAGCTTGTCAGATACTGGAAAATATAGGTATCAATCGATTTTTTATGGGGAACAACATGGTTATTTGAATGAACCCAGAAAATAAATTAAAAAAAAATAAGGTATTTGAATACTTATTAATACCTCATTTTGTAGATCCGTTTTTTAATTTTTTCTGGAGTTTAGTTTGGGTTTGATCTCCATTACATGTTCCATCTTGAATCTTCGCTTTTTTCTGGAGTTTAGTTTGGGTTTGATCTCCATTACATGTTCCATCTTGAATCTTCGCTTTTTGCTGTAGTTTAGTTTGGGTTTTAATTGGTGTGTCACTGGTAGCTGCAAATGCAGATACTATACTAACCAACATAACTAGAGCACATACTAAAGCTAATTTTTTCATCATGTAGTTTCACCTCCTATATGTTGGATAGTAAAACATGAACGGTGAATATAAAAGTAATTTTTCCGAGTTATTCCCCAGTTTATGCCTAGTTTAGACCCAGATCATAACGGTTGTTATCAGATTTATTAAACACATAATATTTATCAATTTATTAATATTTCCGTATATCAAATAAAAAAAATAGATTTAACTAATATTTATCTAGAATCCATATTTTACAGGTAAATAACATTTAAAATTAATATAAACACTGATAAGCCCTGATTATAAGGTATAAAGCTTAATTCAAAAGATTTTAAGAATTCATGTTTGTTGGGCTTGTTAAGTACCTGTAGAATTATCGTTGGTTTTGATTGGGGTTGTTTTGGTATTGTTGTTGGTTTTGGTTGGGGTTGTTTTGGTTTTGTTGTTGGTTTTGGTTGGGGTTGTTTTGGTTTTGTTGTTGGTTTTGGTTGGGGTTGTTTTGGTTTTGTTGGTGGTTCTGATTTTTATTTTGTTCTTGTTTTTGAATTTGTTCTTGTTTTTGAATTTGATGGGTTATTTGGCCTGCAAACACTGGAATGGAACATATAATAACGGTAACAGCAATTATCAGAACGATCTTCTTGAGGTTATCCATTATTTCACCTTTTTTAATGTTTAGATACTTTTTTATTGTTTAATTAATATCTCTGAGTAGGGTATAAATAATTATACCCAGATTTCACCCATAAATTAACATATTATTCTAATGTTACCCAGATCAAGATTAAAAGGGCGAAAAATTCTATAAAGTTTAAAAAGAAGATTGGAATACCCATATCAGTAGTTCTGAAGTAGCTATAGGTTAATAGCAGGGATGTGAAAAGAATATTCTGGAAAAGTAATAATAAAGCGAATAATACGAGCCCAAGGGTAAATTTCGTTTTAAACTTCCGATAGCTTCCCACATACACATATAATAAAATTATTAAAAGTAATATCACTGCAATTCCTATTATAATATCTATTGTTATAATTTGGCTGTTAGTAGGTTGCAGTAATGACCATATTGCTCCATTCTCTGTTAAATTTACTCCAGATATCATTTTATCACCTCATCAGAATAATTATATTATTTCTCTTCTACCTTCTCCACAATTTCCAAAAATTGGGGATATTCTTCCTCCATGGAATCCGATAAAAAGAACAAAGCCCCATATTTCTTACCAGTTGACTTAACAATAATATTGTGGCTCTGCAGGACTTTAATATGATGTTCTATGGTTTTATAATCTAGATCAAGTTCTACTGAAAGTTGATTAACATTGTAAGGCCTATCATAAAGTTTTTTAATTATTCTAGCCCGGTTCGCCCCTCCTCTACTTCCGGCAATTAAATACCATAAAAGCCTTTTCATGATAATCACGAATAATAAAAAATATTGTATACTCTAATTATTTTTAGTATACCCTAATTATTTTAAATTTTAAAAATAATGTGTTGCCCATTTTAAACTTGGTAGAAATTTGTTGGTTGTTATTTAATTATATATATTTTTTTTTTTTTTTTTTTTTTATTATGATATTAAATCTCAATTTCTAATTTTAAAGTATTTAAATTAATATAAAAGTGAGAGTAGATTAATTTACATGCCAAACATAAAATAATCTGCTATTTATAAGAGTATTGGTCCTAAACAATATAATCTTTACGATTGACTAAACTTTAAAGATAAAAAACGCAGAGGTAATAATCTGAAATATATAATCACACTCTATAAACAGTCAAAAATTAATAAAAATGTATCATAATAATGCTTATTGCTCTTTAAATCCTAGAGTTTTTTTCTTCCTTTCTTATTGGGTTTATTTGCTGTTTGATGGAGACATAAAACCGAAGAGTACCCTGAACATGTTTTTAATGGACTTCCAGTAGATATGGACATGGATTAAAGTACCTATGACCATTAAAATAGATAATTCAGCATGTCAGAAAGTTATTGAAGGGTTTAGAGTATTTCTTATACCCATATTAATTAGAAAAATAAGTAACACCCCAGTACCACTGGTCCCTAAATATCCTGATGTTAACAACAGGTTCCATATCCTTCTATGTTTTTTCCTTTTCAGTATACCCTTTTTGAAAAGATAATAAGTAAATAGATAGCCAGCTATCAGAAAGAGACTTAGGGGTAGAATATAATAACTATCTCCGTCTCCAAAGAAACCACCCTCTATATTATTACCGGGGTCATGTGTTGCATTGGCATCAACTGCATCATGATCAATCTCCCCTTGTTGGCTGTTATTTGAATCTATTTGATCACTAGAATTGGAAGAGTCAGGAGTGGAAGTTGTTGTTATTTGGGAAAAATCACATAGGCCATCTCCTGTAGCGTCAATGTAACGGGCACATTGCCCCGGATAAGGACAATTAACCATACCATAAGGACATCCTGCAGCACTGGAATCCCCACTTAAAGCCATAGCAGTTATGGCTGGTATTGAGGATAAGCCACTTATCAGCCGCTTTTTCATGGTTTACTCCTCCTTTTTGTGGGAATAAACATGTTCTTAGCCGATTTCCAGTAGTCACGGAAGTGGAAAATAGTTATCAAAGTTAAGGTTGTGCCAATTTCCACATGCCAGTACATAAACCCTTGATTTATTGGAGATTTAATTCCCAATGCCATGAAAATAAGTAATAAAAAACCGGCCACTCCAGAAATAATAAAAGCTAAACCGATTATAAAATTCCATAGATTTATGTGCAATCCTTTTTTTATAATTTTGAACTTATAAAAAGTGTATGTAATTAAATAAATTCCAAGGAAAGGTAATGTTGGTATTAATAGGTCATAACTCATGAATTATACCTCTTTATAAATAAAAGTTCGTATTAATAAATACTATTTATAATAAAAATAATTTTTCCAAGTTTATACCCAATTTTGACCAAAATTGTAAAATTAAATTAAATTAAGAAAGTAATTAAAAATTAACGAATTTTATCGGCGGTAGTAAATACAGCGCCACCGTATTTCTCTTCCTGTAGCTCTCTAATCAATTCTGCTGCAGTATCTGCATCCGGCGCTTTTTTTAGGATTTTCCTGTCTTTAATCTTTAAGATCTTCCCACAAACACATTTTTTCTGCTTTGTTCCCTCACGGGCGTAGTTTGCCCGGCCACAGTTACACCTGAAGACTAGATACATAAAACTCACTTTTAATATCCTATTATTTTACTCACCAGGGGCCATAAAACGTTGGGTATGGCTATGAATGTACCGATGCTTGTACCGATGTTGGCTCCTATCACAACCAGCAACACTCTGAATAAATTATTGTTCCACATTTCCCGGAAACTTTCACTTTTAGGGAGTTCTGCCAGGTCGTCCATGGAAACTTTCCTAAGTTTGGCCTCTACGATCCCTGCAAACCATCCTGAAGCAAGTAAAGGGTGTATCACCGTTATTGGTGAGACAATAAAGGCGGTTATTGCAGAATAAATTTTAGAACCAGCAACCAGGGAACCTATAAACCCCAATCCGCCGGTGAGCAGCACGAATTCCAAGAGGCTTGTGTTAATACTTACCCCCTGTAAGAAGGCTAGAAAAAATATCGCGATAAATATCACAGGTATAGCAAATACCAGTAGTTTTGTGAGGGATACTTTGGAAGTTTTGATTTGTTGCAGTTCAGTTATTGGAGGTATCTTCTCTGGGTGGCTCATATATTCCTTAATCCCACTTTGATGTCCGGCCCCAACCACTGCAATCACCTGTCCATCGGATAAATCCAGAAGCATGCGGGCCATATAGGCATCTCTTTCATCAACCAGTACTTGGTATGCATGGGGGGACATTTCTTCGAAGTATCCCATAACCTCGGCCAAGGTATCTCCTTCTTTTATCTTCTCGATATCTTCGAGGTCCTCATCTTTGGCAAATAAAGAGGCTATGATTCCATAGGCGAACTTCGCTTTCTCCCAAAAACTCATTTGATTAAGTGCTCTTTTAAGGGTGATCTGGATATCCCGGTCTATGAGAGCTACATTGGCCCCTACTTCTTCGGCGGCTTCAATTGCAGCCATCATCTCTGCCCCAGGTTTAACCCCGACTTCATCACCAATCTTTTTCTGCATATAAGAAAGGAAACCACTGGCAAGAAAGGCGGTTAATTGGTCGCTTTTTATTATTTCCCTGATGTTAATTTCTTTATCAGGTTTTTCACCTGTGGCTTCCATTTTAAGGTTATGGTAACGGTTCATATCTAATTCAACTGCCACCACATCCGGTCTGGTTTCGAGAATAGCTCTCTTAACTTCTTCTACGCTTTTTTCAGAAACATGTGCCGTACCAATAATTTTAAGGGATGGTTCTCTTACTGGTTCAGGTTCTTTGGTTAATTCAGAATCCATAATAGATCATTTTATAATTTGTTTTAAATTTCCATCAAATAGAATAAACTTTAAATTTTTAAGTAATTTTTATTTATCATTTTTATTTAAATGACTCGAATTTTTTTATAACTCCATCTTTATAGAGGGGAACTGTGTTATATATATTTCTCATTAGTGAAAATTTGATGTCCTTTCTGAGCCCTAAATCAAGTAGACGAAGGGCAGAGTTGGACTCTAATACAGCAACATCCACCTTTTCCGGATCAGTTGATGCCAGTACTGCTGCTAAAGCTTCTTCATCTAATTCATGGTCCTGTAAATAAGAAATTATTTCTCCTGCAGCTAAAAAATCTTCAATAACAAATTCATCTTTTACACCAGCCATAACTACTTCAACATGATTTTTTGCAAGCTCTGATGCTTTAGACGCCACTGCATGGGCATTTAAAAAAGATCCAATGAGAATTGTCGAAGCAGATATATTCTCCAGTATCCTGGTTCCATTGCTGGTAGTTAATACCAGCACATCACCTTGGAAGTTCCTGATATCTACAGGGGAGTTGCCAACATCAAATCCTTCTATCTTTGCCCCTTCTCTTTCACCTGCAAGGATGTATTTGTGTTTATCTGCTAAATGCACTGCTTCATGAATTTCTTTGACTGGGATAACACTTTTAAAACTTTGAAGAGCGGTTGTTATAGTTGCACTGGCTCTTAGTGCATCTACCATTATTGCAACGTCTTTAGAATTAGACCCATTTAGATTAAGGGAAACTCTCATAAAAGACACCAAAATAAAATAGAGTTAAAAAAAAATAAAAACTTAATTCTTTGTACTTGGTCAAATCCATGAAAATTAGAGAGACATTGTTAAGATAAATCTATTTATTATACTTTCTCGCCGAAAGCAAATCTCCTTCTTACAGAGGTTATTCTTACTTTTACCTCGTCACCTACTTTTGTATCAGGCACAAATACAACAAAACCTTCAATTCTAGTAATGCCGTCGCCTTCTTTACCTACATCTTCAATTTTTACTTCGTATTCTTCTCCTTCTTGAATAGGAGCAGTTTTCGGACCATCATCTGTTCTAAACAATTTATTCACATCCTTTGACCAACATAAAGCGGTCTTGTATTACTTTTTTATAAAACAAAATATATAAATCTTTGGTGAAAATCATAGTTTCTAAAAAAAACTTTTCTTCGGTACTTTTTTCATAATTGGATTTAATTTAAAATTTATAATTGGATTTATAGTTAAAATTATCAGATCAAAAAAATTAGCTACCAGTTAGGAGTTTATTTAATTATATAAAAATTTAGCAACTAAGTAAGGTTAATTTATTTAAATTATATCCGGATATATTATAATATAAAGTGATAAAAAATAAAGGAACCATCCCCAAGATCATGAAAATTGCAACCACACCCATGTGTCATGAAATATTACGCCTTGCCGGTGTCTCAGAGTACCATATAATTAAAGATGGAATGTATGAGGATATGGATGTGGCTGTGGTTCTATCTGAGACGGAAACTCATGATGATACTTCCACTTTATATATTAAGTTGAAAATAAACACATTTCATCAGATTGAGGACAGTATAAAATTGGTCTCCGAAAGGTTAGGTACTGAGCCAATTAAGGAAGACATTGATGCAGGGTTATCCAACCAGCAAAGGGATGAAAACAGGGGAATTAGGGTTAAAACCTACTCCCAATTTTTAAGCGAAATAGCAGAAGACATGGGATTTACCATAGTTAACGATGAATCCTATGATTATTTAATTTATCCCGATTACCTGAGGGAAGAATTAGAAAAAAAGATACAAGTAGCTGGTGAAAGTGCGGTTGAATTGCCATCACACAAAAATGCCCCACAAAATCCGGTTAAAAGAGCTCAATTAAGATATCAAATTCTGGAGAGTCGTACATGTATGAAACATTAACTTACATTGGTGGAGTCCATAAACACGAAGAATTAGTTGAACTTATTGAGGATCTGGGTGGCTTTGTTCTTCAAGAAACAGTGACCCAGATGGATCTGGTTTTAACACTTGCAGTCCCAATAGAAGACGTAGTTAAAGTTGAAGAAAAGGCCAAAGAACTATTGGGAAAAATTAAGGTAGCACCAATGGCAGGGACTGAGATAGCCATTGTATCACCCACCCTCGCTCGGCAACATCTTCCCCATGCTGCCTGTGATATATCTGAGTACCTGAGGCGTTATGGTGCTAAAGATAACATGATCGGGTTACAGAGAGGGGCTGGTAAGGGTATCAGCTGGATATCTGAAGATGAAAAAAGATTAATTGAGGAGCATGACCTAGCAGTTTTTGCCCTGGGAAGCTTCAGGGACTGTATCCTGGATAAAACACACTTATTTGATGATATCGAAATACCAGTGGTGGTTACTGGCGCCCCAGAAATGGATGTTAAGGACATACCAGGTGCAGATGCTTATATTGGAGGTTTAGGAAGAATACCCCGGAGACTTAAGAGGGGAGAAAATATCAGGGCACTTAGGAATCTGGTAGATGCAATTGAGGGAATACTGGATCAGAAAAGAGTGGATATGGCGGATGACCCACCTATAGTGCCTTCTATATTAGTAAAGACGGAAATAGAATATCAAGTACCAGCGGTAAAGGAAATTTACTCACCCGCCCCTGTGGTAAGTCAGTTAGATGGGGTAAGAGTTAAGTTAGACTATGATACTTACCATGAACAGGTAGAAGAAGTGGTGGTGAATGACTACCGACTAGGAGATGTTTCAGAAATACATAAATCCAAGATGTATGATTATACATTGGTTAAACTCCTGCCTGAAACTTCAATTATATAAATAAGACTTTAGCTGAGAATCGTTAATAAATGGGACTAATAAACAGGATTTATCAAGTTTTTTTTAAATATGAGGTTTTTCATGAATGATCAACGTCCTATATTCATTACGTTCTCATATTTTTTGATATCTTTAATTTTAACCTATGCTGTTTTTTCAGGATTCAGTTTTACATTTAACATACTGCCAACATGGTTATATTATGCTGCAATTTTAACATTATCACTAACGTATCCTGTTTCAATAATATTGTTGAATTATTCATCAAACTTACCAGTCAGGGCGTTGTATACTGCCTCCGCTTCCTGGATAGGGATGTCTGTTTACATCCTGATTTTATTCGCCATATATTTAATAGTGAGGCCTTTGGTGGAAATATCAGCTCAAACTGCAGGAATAATCATTTTATTGATTGCCTCAATTTTAAGTGCCTATGCATTATTTAACACCACCAGATTGAAGGTTGAAGAGTTAAATATACCATTAGATATTGGGGAAAATGTACGGGCGGTGCAGATAAGCGATGTCCATATTGGACCCGTAAGAAAGTTGGGTTTCATAAAAAAAATGGTTGATAAGATTATAGATCTTAATCCGGATATAGTATTTATAACTGGAGATCTTTTTGATGGTTCATCAAATTTAGCTGATGATATTTTAAATGATTTCAACAGAATTGAAGTCCCTGTATTATTTGTACTGGGGAACCATGACCACTACCATGGCGGGGATGAGATATCAAATTTTGTTAAATCAACATATATTAATATATTAAACAATGAGGTTGTGAACTTCAGGGGACTCCAGATAGTTGGTGTGCCGTTTTCATGGGGCAGTGAATATTTGCCAGATGTACTTGATAAAATAGATTTCGACAAAGATAAGCCCACCATCCTTTTATACCATGTACCTGTTGAATTTAAAGAAGTAAAGAAAGCAGGGGTTGATCTGTATATTTCAGGGCACACACACGCCGGCCAGTTCTTCCCGTTTACCCATCTAATAAAAATAGCTTACCCACATTCCCGGGGTTTATACGAGGATCAGGGATCATATCTATACGTTTCTCATGGAACTGGCACACTTGGCCCTCCCATGAGGTTGGGTTCCAGGAGTGAGATTACCTTGATTAACTTATCTGTTAGAAATCAACAGCATAAACTATAAATATTAATTTTGAATATATATTCATTCTATGTCAAGACCCCGTAGATTCAGGAGAATTCTAAAAGACCCGGAAATTCGTTGTTTTAAACCAGAAACGGAAGTATTAAGTGAATTACTTCCTATTGAGATAAATATCGACGAATTTGAGGCGATCAGACTCAGGGATTATCTGGATATACAACAAAAAAAATCGGCAGAACTCATGGGTATATCACAGCCCACCTTTCATAGAATTTTAGTTTCAGCTAGGAAAAAAATATCCGAAGCTTTAATTGAAGGGAAAAGCATTGTTATTGTTGGACAAGATTATTCAACTGATGATAGCACATATAAATGCAAGTCCTGTGATTTTGAGTGGAAACATCCTGGGAAGGAATATGAAAATTGCCCGGAATGCCAATCAAATGATATAATCATTGAATTACAAGAAAAAGATTCTTCCAGTGAAGATGTTTCATTGTTAAGTAGAATGTCTTACGGCGGTCAAGGATTGGGGGCGGGACCACCTAGAATCTGTAAATGTCCAGAATGTGGTTTTGAATACCCTAAAACCAGGGCGGTTCCATGCAAAAATACAAAATGTCCCAAATGTGACACACCACTTTGTGGATCTGATTAAAATTAGGTGATTAAAATGAATTTTATAGAAATTCAAAATGTTTCTAAATCTTTCAAAGATATACCTGTGTTAAAGAATATAAATGTTGATATAGTTGAGGGTTCGGTTTTAGGTATTCTTGGCAGGAGTGGGGCTGGTAAGTCTGTTTTAATTAATATGCTCCGTGGTATGGAGGATTACCGGCCTGATGAAGGTAAAATTTATTATAATATTGCTTTATGCCCTGATTGCAGGATTGTGGACAGCCCCTCCAAGGCTGGTGGTAATTGCAGTGATTGTGGCTGTGAACTCGAACCATTAAGGGTTGATTTCTGGAACTGCGACCGATTACTGTTTGCCGCTATTAAAAGAAGAATATCCATCATGCTACAACGTACATTCGCCCTTTATGAAGATGATACTGTTATAGAGAATGTTATGAAGAGCATAACCGGCCATGAACCTGAGGAAGCAACATATATGGCAATAGACTTCATAGAAATGGCCCAGATGAGCCATAGAATCACCCACATCGCCCGAGACCTATCCGGTGGAGAGAAGCAGCGTGTAGTGCTTGCCCGGCAGATAGCCAAAGAACCCATGCTCTTTCTAGCCGACGAACCCACCGGAACATTAGACCCCAAAACAGCGGAACTCATCCACCAGGCCCTCATCGAAGGAGTGAAAGATAAAGGAATCACCATGATCATCACCAGCCACTGGCCAGAAGTCATGAAAAAACTCTCCGACCACGTAATATGGATAGATAAAGGAGAAATAATAGAACAGGGAGAACCAGAAGTCGTGGTGAAAAAATTCCTAGACCAGGTACCCCTACCAGAAAAACAAGAACTATACAAAACCGGCGGACCCATCATCAAAATGGAAGGAGTAAAAAAATACTACTACTCCATAGACAGAGGCGTAGTTAAAGCTGTGGATGATATCAATTTAACAATGGATGAAGGGGAAATATATGGTATTGTGGGTCTATCTGGGGCTGGTAAGACCACGCTATCTAGGATATTATATGGACTCACGGATCCTAGCCAGGGTAAGATTGAGGTTAGATTAGGTGATAATTGGATAGATATGACTGAAAAAGGGCCATTAGGGAGAGGCCGTGTTAAGCCGTATCTGGGTATATTGCATCAGGAATATAGTTTGTACCCCCATAGAAATGTGCTGGTTAACCTTACAGAAGCAATCAGCCTGGAACTACCCGCAGAATTCGCACAGATGAAGGCCATATATGTACTTAAAGCAGTGGGCTTCGAGGAAGATTACGCAGAAACTTTATTAAAAAAATATCCAGACGAACTCAGTGGAGGAGAACGACACAGAGTAGCCATAGCCCAGGTATTAATTAAAGAACCCAACATCGTAATCCTGGATGAACCAACAGGAACAATGGACCCCATTACCCGTGTACAAGTCACAGACTCAATAAGAAAAGCAAGAAAAGAACTGAATCAGACTTTCCTAATCATCAGCCATGACATGGATTTTGTATTAGATGTATGTGACCGTGCTTCACTCATGAGAGGTGGCAAAATACTTAAAACAGGACTCCCTCATGAGATTGTGGAAGAATTAACTTCAACTGAGAAAAAGAAGATGCTTAAGAAGTAGGTTAAGAATTTCAGAAATATTTCACTTATCCCTCCTTTTTTTATTTTTTTTAAGGATATCCCGATGAAATTGTGGTTACTTCTTTTAATTTGCCTTCATTAAGGAGGTTTAGATTTTTTTGGGTGTTTAAAGGAGATGCTTTATAGACTGTGATCCCTGCATTTTGTAAAATATAGAAGGCTATAGGCCCCATTTCTCCAGAAATTATTGCATCAATCCCATTGTTTACCAGGAAATCTGCTAACAAATTTCCTGCTCCTTTTTCAAATTTTGCCGGGTTTTCGATAGTGGTTTCATTCTCAATTTGGTTGTTTTCTAAATCTATTATTGTTATGTAGGGACTTCTTCCAAATACTCTACTTACATTGGAATTTAATCCTATTTCATCTGTCATAATTGCTACTTTCATCTTATAACTCCATAAAATGTAAATAAATTCCACTAAAAATCATCAGATAGAATTCATAATTAAGAATATATATTCATAATATTTATAAATTTAATAAAAATAAAAAAGAGAAAAAAAATTAATAATGGGTTCATTTGTTAATTGACTTTAATAGAGATTTTTTTATCTTCTAGTACATTTTTATAGGCTTCAGCTTCTACTAAGGTCTTGAGTTTTGAGAATGGAATATCTATGCCCCTTGAATTGAGTTCAACTATCATGGATTCCAGATCATCATACTCCGCCTTTAGGGAAATTATTTCTTCGCCCTTCTTTACAAATTTCACCCTTATTTCCATCTCCAAATGTACACCATCTGCTTGTAACATCACTTTTTTACTGCTGGTTTCAAAAGGAAACTTCACATGTTCATATTTAAATGTTTTAATCCCTAATGTGCCGAATTCCAGGGCAAGGAGAGAGCAAATATCATCTAAGTAGTTTTCATCCGTATCCACTAAGACGATATGTTCCATCCTCCCCTTCTTAGTGATTGCATTTAAAATATGAATGTTTTTTGCACCTTTTTCCAGTGTCCTGTTGATAACATGTGACAGACTTTCTGGTGGCAGGTCATCAATGGTAGTCATGAGTAGCATTTTCCACCCTACTATTCATAACTCGGACATAATTCTTTGGGCACGTTTTGCAACTTCTTTTGCTCTGGGACTTCCCCCTGGTATTGCTGAGGATATATATGCTCCAGAAATAACTTTGGCACCGATATCATCAACGGATAATTTCCCCATTGCTCCAGCTACTGCAGCGGGTACAAGTACATTAATTATACTATGTCCGGAAAGCTGTAACTCAACAATAGGAACTGCAGCTAAAGGTATGGCCTCTAAGATGTCTTTCTTTTTATTTAAAACAGCGTCAGGTATTACCTTGTGGGACAGTCCTTCGAAAATTACTTTTTCTCCATCTATAGTTATTTCTAGATCTGCATCGGTGTCGAATCCGCAGTACTTCATTAAGAATTCGGTTGGTTTTCTTCTGGCGCATCCTGCAAATTTTGTGACCTTAATTTTTATGTCTTTCCCTGTCATACCGCTTAAAAGATTACTGCAGGCTGTTTCCACGTCGTTTAATTTTTCATCATCCAGCATTCGGACTACTTCATCCAGTTCTTTACCTGCTTCCAGCTGTTCGTAGGCAAATTTAGCACGATCATATACTCCTTTTGCCCGTGCGCCATCGGTGGCCAGTATGCATACCCTGGTAATTGGTCCTCTTTGTACCTGTTCTGCTTTTCTGGATATGGTGTTGGTGGCTATCATTGCCACTTCTGGTTCCAGCCAGAACTGTTCTTTGACCTCCCGTATTTTATCTGCAACCTTTTCCAGATCTCCTTCGTTTTCTATGAGTAACTTCATGGCCAGCACGGTATCAGCTGACATATGGCCTAATGGGGGTTGTAAAGGTCCGCCTGAAAAACCAGCTCCAATTGCAAGGGATTCCTCAAATGCAGCCAATAATTCTTCGAAAACCATCATCCCAATAACTGTTGGTCCTCCTATGTCCTTCAAAATCACCCCTAAGTCGCCCACCAACTTTGCGGTGTCGTATTCCTCACCAGTTCCCCTGATGTGAAGTTTTTCAGGAAGTCCGGCCGCCTCAACAGCTCCCAATCCAGCTACATAGGCACTGTTAGCAACAAAAAGTTCACCATAATTTTCACTTACTTCTGAATCAGGGTGAACAATTTCTAAAATAGCTGCAACACCAAATATCGCAGCTGAAATAGGGCTAGGTGGCATTCCTACATTAGCATATGCAGTTAACATTCCCTTTGTCCCGGATGCTGCTCCATTTTTAGCAAGATCAGGGAAACCATAATCTTCACCTAGTGAACCATGGCCATATAGTGGTCCGCCTCCTACTCCCAGTGGTACGATACTGCCGTCAATTTTGGTTAATTTGCCAGCAAAGATATCATCATATATTGCTTTTACAGCAGCGTAACCAGATATTTTGTTGTTAGATTTGGCGGTGGGTATGGCCAATACTCCGCACCGGTCAACTCCCGCATTCATCCGGGCCATTGCCCCTAATTTCCTGTTTCCTGCAGGAACACCCGCTTGTGCATTCGAACCAGCTAGATAACATAAAGTTGCACTTATCAAAGCTGCGTTAGCACCATCAGCACCAGCAAGTTTTGCAGAATCTATGGCCTTTTTAAGCACATCATCCATGGGTAGATATTGCTTGTTTTCATCAGTCAACCTCATTTCAATTCCTTTCAGGACATCCTCGGTAATTGAATTGGCTGCACAAATTGCAGCTATATTTAACATCCCATGTCCTTTTGTAAGTGCTTCTATTCGATCATTGGACATTAAATCCACCTCTGATGTAGAAGCCATTATGGCAGCTATAATTTCGTTTTCCATGATATCACCGTTATTATTATGAATATATATTACTAATTAGTTTTTTGATTATTTTGGATCATCAGATTTTTAGGTATGTGATTCTAAAAGATAATCATCCTAAGGATGCAGGGGTGAAGAAATGGAAAATAAAACTGGAATTATAGGATTAACAGGTAGTTTTAGAGAAAGTATAAAGGATATGGAAAAGAATTCAAAGGTAGTTTTCACTGGTTCTGTGGCTGTATGCACACCATTTATAGAATTGCTATCTTACACAATCAGAGATAAGGATTTTGACTTAATTTATGTGCCAAAAGTAGATATAAATAATGCTAAACAAATAAAAATGCTGCCAAATATTGGATTCAGCGTAGTTGATGAGAATGCTGATCCACAGAATCCTGATGTAGTTGTTGTACTGGGGGGATTGGCCATGCCTAAATTTGGATGTGCCCCAGAGGAAGTGGATAACATGATCCAGGAATTATCAGGAGAACAGAAGCCTAAAATTATAGGTGTATGTTTCATGAATATTTTCAAGGATGCTGGTTGGGAGGAAAAGTTAGACTTCGATGTGATTATTGATACAAGCCTTCAAACCATGGTAAAATAAATTTAAAACTCTAATGCCTATAATTAAAGGTTTATTCTAGGTTTGGGAATAATTGAGGGGATATTTTTGCCTACCCAATTCGATATAAATTCAAATTCGCATGATAAATATCCTTTCATTTATTAGAGATTTTATTCAGGTAGTAATGAGAATAGATTGCTCCAAGGGGATTATGGGCAAGTACTCTGTCTTTTACAGCCAGGGTGGTTACGGGTGCCTTTGAATGGTTTGAGAATAATATATCATGGCCTATACAAAGACCAATTATGATATTTAGGTCTGTTTTTTTCTGGTTGAGAAATGTTGCTTGACCAATGGGATTGCACATAGCTTCATAACGGCTTTTGTCAATTTTATCTAGTTTAAACTCGGTTTTATCAATCCCGCAGATTTTGCAGCAGGCTGAATATACCTTGAAATGTTCTTTAAATATAGAATAGATTTCCCGGGCTTCTTTTTCTAAGCCAAGGCAGAAAGCCAGTCCTAATTTTTTATAATCCATCCTTTTAGAAAAAAGAATTATTTCCTCTATACGTGTTTTCTTCATGTAATATTTAGTTTCTATAGAGGTAGCAGTTTTAATTAAAGAAATTTCATTTTTTTGGTAAAGTTTTTTAATCTCCTCTTTCAGTTTTAAACAATCTTTCCCATTGTAACATTCTTTTTCCAGGCATAGAGCACAATTCAACATATAAACTCATTTTATAGCTTGTTATATTTATCTGTAATACCCCATCTATTAATAAATTCACTAATCAACAAATTCCAGATCTTAAGCTTAAATATTTAAAATAACCACCTGATAAAGTGTTGAATACATTTAAAATAAATTATATTTGATAAAAATAGAAAAAGGAAATTTATGTCCTGGAATAGTCATCAAAACAAGGAATGCACACAAATTCACCGTTTTTTACCCGGGCCCGGTGTTCTGCAACTAATTCTCCGCATTTAGCACATTTAATAGACTGGAATATCCGTGCTTCTTCAGGAATCTCAATTTTCACATGTTCAATTTTAAACAATTCATCATCCGGCATGTCTAAAATATCATAAGATGTTTTATCTCTCTGATTTTCAAATTCCTCTTTTTCTTCATCACTGGCTGTTCCAATAAACGCTTTTTTCCTTAATTCAGCAAATTCAGGGTTCACTTCATCAATTGGGATATTTAAAGAAAGGCGTAAAGCTTCCCCTGTATCCCTGTTTATGAAAGTGTACACATGTTTTCCATGATCCTTGAATATCAGGTTTCCTTTACCGAAAGTACATCCAGTAACGACTTGTATAGCATCAACACTACAACTGTCGTTTTCCACGATAGCTAAAAACTCTTCATCCACTGCCCTTGGGGAACTAAGTTTTTTAATTGCTATTTCTCCTGCACGATATCCTATGGCAGTTCCTGGGCATATATGGCCGTGAAATTTGGTCACCTCTGAAAATGGGATTAATTTTTCGGTTTTTGTATTGTTATCCATCTTTTCACTTTCTATAATCTTTCAAAAATTTTGAAACCAATTATCGTTAGAGTTTTTTTAAAGCAAGCATGGCTTAAATAATTTAGGTTTTTTTATTGTCTTAATATTAATATATGAATAGATCCTTTGTGATTATAAATAAAAATTATCATTCTTGAGAATCAGTCTTATTTTATGGTTTTACATATGGGTATGTTTAGGAATGGTATTACATTTTAGGGAAATTTTGTTGATACAATAATACTTTCCGAAAGGTTTTCTGGTGTTTTCTGTTTTTCCAATTATATTATGGAGATACTACACATACATTTATATAATGGTTATGAATATATATTCATAACATGGTAAGACCAAAAAGGTTTAGAAGAATATTCCAAGAGCCTCAAATAAGATGTTTCAACCCTAATTCAGAAAACTATGGAGAATCTGCGGCCCAACCAATTTCAATTGAAATAGCTTTAGACGAATTTGAAGCAATCCGGCTTAGAGATTACCAAAATATCAAGCAACATAAAGCTGCTGAGATAATGGATGTATCACAGCCCACATTTCATAGAATTTTGAATTCAGCCAGGGGAAAAATAGCTAACGCTCTTATTGAAGGCAAAATTATCGAAATTAAAGGAGGAAATTACATGGTAGATAAGAAACGATATCGATGTAAAAATTGTGGATTCGAATGGTTTAACCCCAAAAAAGAATATGAAAAGTGCCCCAACTGTGATTCTGAAGAAATTTCACTGGTAACTGTTGATGAGGAAATTCAAAGGCCAGCTGGACAGCCCGAAATGGGAAGAAGAAGAGGATATGGTGGGGGTGGATTAGGTGCCGGTCCACCAAGAGTATGTAAATGTACAAATTGCGGATATGAAACAGAAAAAACCCCCGGAGTCCCATGCAGGAATACAAAATGTCCCCAGTGCGATGCACCATTATGTGGAGCAGATTAATAGAAAGAAGGAGATGATGGAAATCACTTTAATATGCGTACCAACACTGGACAAGAGAGGTTTACTAGCAGATATCTCTGTGCACTTTGGAAAAACCCCCTATTTTACCTTCATTAAATACGATGATGGTGAAATTAAAGATGTAAATGTAATAGAAACTCATGGCAAACATAAAGGCGGTTCTAAGACACCAGCAGAAATAATACTTGATTCAGGTGCAGATATACTTATATGTGGAAATTTAGGCTCAAAAGCTGTGCACATGTTACGTGACAGTGAAATAGAAGTATTTTCAGGTGCATCAGGGATAGTAAAAGATACTTTAAGTGAGTGGAGAAGGGGAAACCTTAAATTTGCAGATGAAAACTCCTGTGATGAAAAATCATGAGAAAAATTTGGTTTATTTTTGAATTAATTATTAGGGATGTTTTAGATTAGTCCAAGGGAAGAAAAATGATAAAAGTGCAGGAAGATCAGGAACAAAAACTGGCTTTGATGAAGCAAGAAATGGAAATTATAAAGAGAATGAGTAAAATCAGATATAAAATCGCGGTTATGAGTGGAAAAGGAGGTGTTGGTAAATCAACTGTATCAGTCAACATTGCCGCAGCATTTGCAAAAAAGGGTTACAAAACAGGTATCCTGGATGCCGATATTCACGGCCCCAATGTACCTAAAATGTTTGGGGTTGAAGGAAAAAATTTAAAATTTGATAAAGAGGGTTTAATTCCGATTGAAACTAAGGACGGAATAAAGGTGATGTCAATAGATTTTTTATTACCCTCTCAAGAGGCCCCTGTTATCTGGAGAGGTCCTGCTCAAACCGGTGCAGTAAAACAATTCCTTGCAGAGATTAACTGGGATGATCTGGATATAATGATTATTGATAACCCTCCTGGTACAGGAGATATACCCTTAACAATTTTACAGAGCATTCCATCATTAGATGGAGTTGTATTTGTTACCACGCCCCAATCAGTGGTGCAAGAGGATGTGGAAAAAAGTGTTAACCTGGTAAAGAATCTGAATATTCCAATAATTGGAATTGTTGAGAATATGTCTGGTTTCATCTGTCCTCATTGTGAAAATGAAGTACATATATTTGGTAAAGATGGGGGAGTTCAAATTGCAGATAAGATGGGTATCAACTTTCTGGGTAGACTACCCTTGGATTTCAACACACCAAAGTCTTCTGATAATGGAACCCCCATGGTAATTAAAGAACCCGAGGCAGAAATTTCAGTTAAAATGTTAGATATTGTAGATAAAATAGAAAAAATAATAAAAAAGGAGTGATTTTATGAAAATAGCAATTACATCCAATGGAAATAACTTAGATTCCGAGGTGAGTCCTGTATTTGCAAGATGTCCCTATTTTTTTGTTGCAGATCTGGAAAAGGGAGACATTAAAGAAATATCAACAATTGAAAATCCAACAAAAAATGAAAGGGGAGCAGGAATTTCAGCAGCCCAATTTATTGGCAATAAAAATGTGGATGCTTTAATTTCCGATGCAGTTGGTCCAAATGCATTCAATTTATTTAAACAAATAGGGATCAAAATGTATAAACTACAATCTGGCACTGTTAAAGATAATTTGAAACTTTTCACAGAAAATAAATTGGATGAAATAACATCATCCGGCTTTGGAGGATCAATGGCCGGTGGTAGAGGTCCTGGAAGAAGAGAGGGAATGGGCGGAGGAAGGCAAATATAGATAAGCCCATAATTATCTCAATGTTGAAAATGAGACAAGATAAATGAAATTTGATTAAGGGGATACTTATGGCTGAAATAACGATAGTCTACGATAGATGTGAAGCTGTAGACTGTGCTGAATGTGTAGAAGTCTGCCCGATGGAAATCTTTACCATCAAGGGAGACCAAATAACCATCCAGAACAGGGATCAATGCAGTTTATGTGAAGTATGTGTGGATGTATGTCCAAATGAAGCAATCAAGGTCATAGAAGAATAAAATAAATGTTTCATCTTTGAGATTTATAACTTTCAATTAATAAGAAAGTCTTTCAATTATTGCTGTATATTAAATCATTATAACTCTAATCTTTTAAATTTTTATTACTGGAAAACGAATATCACAAACATGATTAAACAATGATTTTACTGAGAAATAGGGGAGTATTTAACTTTAAATGAAATTTCCATCCTTTAAATAGTAAAATAACAATAAATATTATTTTAGGTAGATATAATAAAACTCAGGAATCCAGCAGACAAATCACTATTAAAGAATAATAAAATCTGGTAGTTTCAATGGATGATAAAACACGAATGAATTTAAGGAAGGGAGAGAAAGCCGCCATATATTCCAGCTTAACAAACTTGGTATTGGCTATCCTTAAAGGGATAATTGGCATATTGTCGGGGAGTATTGCTTTAATTGCTGATTCTTTTCATTCATTTTCGGATATAATCGCATCTGTGGCTGTATTCATCGGACTTAGACTTTCCCAGCGTAAAGCAGATGAAATGTTTCCCTACGGTTATTATAAGATAGAATCTTTTGTTTCTTTAATAGTATCGGCCATAATAATAGTAACTGGTATAGAAATAGCTTTAGAATCTTTTAACGCATTTATTAACCCAAAAGTAATTGAAATTCCATTAATAAGTCTTTTTGTAGCTGCCATTTCTGTGTTGGTTTCATTTTTACTGGCTAGGTACAAGGAGGAAGTTGGAAGAAAAATTGACTCTCAGGCATTAATAAATGACGGAAAACACAGCTTTATTGATATTTTTTCATCGTTGGTTGTATTCATCGGTATATTATCGTCATATATGGGTTTTTTAAGTATTGAAGGGATTTCAGGAATTTTAATAGCATTTTTAATTGTTTATATAGGATTAAAATTGGCTAAAGATGATGTTCTTGTCCTTTTAGATGCCAGTATGGATCCCGAACAAATTAATAAAATAAAATCCATTTCTAAAGGTGTTAATGGAGTAAAAGGCATTCATGATATTAAAATTAGGAGATCAGGACCGGTTGTACTAGCTGAACTGCATTTAGAAACTGAAAAAGGATTGCCAGTTAAAAAAGCATCTGAAATTACAAAGGAAGTTATAAATTCTGTTAAAAATGAGATTCATAACTTGGATACTTTGACAGTTCAAATAGAACCCTATAAAAAAGAAAAATTAAGGGTAGCAGTACCCGTGGAAAACAGGAAAGCTTTACAATCCAAGGTTTCTGAACATTTTGCCAGGGCACCCTATATCTTATTTGCTGATGTGGCTGATGGTAAAATAACAGATATATTAATTAAAAAAAACCCAGGGAACAGATTGGAAAAGAAGAAGGGAATTGAAACTGTTAAATTTTTAGGAAAAGAGAAAGTTGATGTTCTGATAAGTAACGAGGTTCATGAAGGCCCGATGTTTGCCTTGAATAATAAGTTGATTGACGTGTTAATTCCAAAGGGTAAAAGTCTTGAGGAAATAGTTCTAAACGTATATAATGATTAAAAATGACCTTAGTGATCCAAAATGAAACTTCAAATTCTATATGATAATAAAGCGTTGGACAATTTTAAAACAGGATGGGGATTGTCATGCTTCATAGAAATAAATGACAAGAAAATTCTCTTTGACACTGGCTGGAACGGGTTTACCCTACTAAATAATATGAAAACTGCCGGTATCAACCCGGAAGAAATTGATACAGTTGTTATATCTCACCCACACTGGGATCACATAGGTGGCTTAAACCATATACTAAACTGTACAAGGAATCCTGATGTCTATATCCCTGAATCAGCATCAGAAAATCTCAAAACCGAAATTAAAAATCAGGCACATGTTACAGAGGTTTCAGGGATTAAAAAGATCCATGAGGATGTTTACACTACTGGAGAGCTAGGAGAAAAAATCAAAGAGCAATCTTTAGTGTTGATTTCAAAAAAAGGAAACATCATCCTTACTGGGTGCGCTCATCCCGGACTTGAAATTATCATCCAAAAATCCCGGGAACTCGGGGACATTTATGCGGTGATGGGAGGCTTCCATAATTCAAGTATCGATATTTTAGAAGGAATACCCCTGGTAGTGCCCTGTCACTGTAGTGAAATCCATGAAATTAAAAATAAAATGCCAATATCCTTTAGATCATGTAAAACGGGATGTTATTTAGAAATTTAAGAACTTTACTTCCTTACCCCGAAGAAATTTATAGCCTCAATTAAATCCTGAAAAGCAATTAACTCTGTTTTTAGTACATCTTCACGGGATAATGTGCCGCTCATCTCTCCATCGACAGAGAGTTTGTCCGGGCCCCTGGCAACTATTCTATCCACACCATCCCTGCTTAAAACTTCCTCTGCCTTATGGTCATGCACGAAAGCACGTCCAGGGATCATCACTGTTTCCTTTAAATCCTTAAGATCTATCTCTTCCAGATCTTTCTGGGTTATTAAACAGCCAATATCTTTATTTGCAGCTACAACATTTACCAGCTCTTCAGCACCTATACTGAGAATAATTTTCTCGATGTATGGAGCGGCTACTTTACTGGTTAATATGGTTGCTTCAGAGGTTACATCAGATAATATATCCAGGTATTTCTGATTTTTCTTTTTACTGATGGCAAATGGAGTATCATTTTCAGGATCACAGAGTGGTGTCCCTGTTACCCGGAGATTGAATTCATTATTTACTTGCTTTACAAGGTCTTCGAATTCTTCCAGGGATTGGGTTTTTTGACCCTCTATGATGGGTTCATTACCTAAAATAAGCCCTTGGTTTTCTAGATTAGCAAATCTCATTAGTATTAATGCTTTAGCACCCCAATCTTCCAGATCGCTTGCAGTTTTAAATAATACATCACCATCATTTGCCCCGGGAACTATAACTGCTGCGGCATGGACATCACAGTTTTCACTGAATATTTTAAGGGCTTTCAGGGATTCTTCGGGATTTTTATCACCCATCCATGTTTTTCTCAACAGTGTGTCAGTTGAAAAAACAGTAAAGGTCACTTCCTCCACGCCCAGTGATATCAAATCTTCAGCTATCTTTGCATCATCGATACCTTTGCCGCTGGTATATCCCAGGTGAATGGGAAGGCTCTGGTCTTTAAATGCAGATGAAATCTCTAGTAGATTTGGATAACAGCTTACATCTCCCCCTCCGCTTATGTTTACTTTCAGGTTCTGGTCTCTGAATCCGCCCATCATCAAGGTATTTTGGACTGATCCAACCACCATGAAGGGAGGTATGAAGTTGTTGGTAGTTTCCCGTACTCCGGTGCCGCAGTGTTCACATCCTACAGTCCCGGGATTACACAGTTTACACCCAAAGGGATCTCCGTCGGTGACTTTCCTAAAATAACAATATTTACAGAATCCTCTGCAGTCTTTGCCGGGTATACCGCCTACATCTGCTATTATTTGCATGTTATCTACTTTTACTTTAAAACAAGTAATTTAAACATTAATTAGAAGAAAAAAATCTTTTAAATACAATTTCATTTTACTGGATTATTCCATATAAATCTTTCTACTTGAATCTAAAAGAAAGTTACATATCATATAAGTCATTAAATGGAGATTCGTATATCAAAAATTGTATCGTTTAGATCAAAAAACCATTTTAAGCAGATTATCCCTGCTTATTAGACGATACATAAGAAAATGATGTACAAGAATTCGTAGGAGGGAAAAAATGGCAAAGTTTGAAGATAAGATCGACTTGTACGACGCTAGAGGCAATCTTGTTGAATCAGATATACCAATCGAAGCACTTAGTCCACTCAGAAACCCCGCGATTAAAAAAATCGTACAGGGAATTAAAAGGACAGTTGCTCTCAACTTAGAAGGTATACAAAACGCCTTAGCTACTGCAAAAGTCGGTGGGCCCGCAAATAAAATTATGGGCAGAGAAATCGACATAGACATTAAAGGAAATGCAGAAGCCATTGCAGAAAAAGCAAAAGAAATGATACAGGTTGAAGACGGTGACGACACAAACGTTGAACTATTAGCTGGTGGAAAAAGGGTGCTGGTACAGTTACCAACAGCCAGATTTGAATCAGCAGCAGAATATTCAGCAACTACATTAGTTACTGCTTCAGCATTTGTCCAAGCCATACTAGAAATATGTGACGTGGACATGTATGATGCAAACATGGTTAAAGCAGCCATCCTCGGTAGATACCCACAATCTGTAGAATATCTAGGTGGTAACTGTGCAACAATGCTTGACCTGCCTCAGAAATTAGAAGGACCTGGTTATGCACTGAGAAACATCATGGTAAACCACGTTGTAGCCACAACCTTGAAAAACACACTACAAACAACCGCTCTATCCAGCATTTTAGAACAATCTGCAATGTTTGAAATGGGTGACGCAGTAGGTAAATTCGAAAGGATGCACCTTTTAGGATTAGCATACCAGGGAATGAACGCCGACAACATGGTACTGGACTTAGTTAAAGAAAATGGTAACGGTACTGTAGGAACAGTCATTGAAAGCATGATAGAAAGAGCCAGCGAAGATAAAGTAATAGGTGTTGAAAAAGAACTGAATGGATTCAACGTCTACGGAACTGACGACCTAGCAAAATGGAACGCATACGCGGCAGCTGGTCTACAAGCAGCAACCATGGTAAACCAAGGAGCTGCAAGAGCTGCACAAGGTGTTTCATCAACAATCTTGTACTACAACGATATACTTGAATTTGAAACTGGACTGCCAAGCGTAGACTTCGGTAGAGCAGAAGGTGTAGCAGTAGGATTCTCCTTCTTTAGCCACTCAATTTACGGTGGTGGAGGTCCTGGTATATTCAACGGAAACCACATCGTTACAAGACACAGTAAAGGATTTGCAATACCACCAGTGGCAGCAGCTATGTCATTAGATGCCGGTACTCAAATGTTCTCCCCTGAATCAACCTCCGGATTAATAAAAGAAGTGTACAGCCAAGTCGACGAATTCCGAGAACCACTCAAATACGTGGTCGAAGCTGCAGCAGAGATTAAAAACCAGATATAATCAATATTTCCAACCTTGGGGGTAAAATAGTAAATGGACATTGAAATATTTCCGCACAGATTATTAAGCGCTAATACCACTGAAAGATTGCTAAACGATCTGGAAATGGTTGAAGGCATTAACAAAATTGTTATACAAGGACAAAGACTTCCTTCTGAAGAAATAAATCCCGAACGCAGAAAAATCATAATAAAAGGTGAAGAAATCGATTTACAGGTTCAAACCGGCCGAGTTCTCATGGAAATTGAAGATGAGGAAATCATCGATGAAATTAAGACTATTTGTGACTCAAACCTGCCCTTTGGTTTCAACGTACATGTTGGAACATTTATAAGGAAGCAGAAAACTGTTTCAGATGGAATTAAATACGGTGATACCTTAGATGAAATGTCTGATGATGTGGTTGGTTTAACTGATCAAAACGCACAGCTCAGTGAAAGAGCCACAATAATTAAAAAAGAGAACCAAAAATGATCGGCAAAACCACTCACGTAGTAGATTGCAGAGAAGCAATGGGTATGGGTGAAGGAGGAGGAATCGCCCAGAGAGGTACTTTTGCAGAGTGTGGAAACGATGTTTTGGCAATAGCCATGTCTCCTGGAAGGAGGCACATAACTAAACCAGTATGTGAAATCACATTTGCACTACGGGAAGCTAACATATTTACCAGCACTTTAGTATTGAATGCAGGTGCCGGAGTTCCCTCAGATGCTCCAACAGCAGGAATGGGAAGCCTTTTTGGATTAACTCCAAAAGAGGTTGAACAGATTAAAAGATTTCGTCTTTTGGTAGTTCATTTGGGAGGAGTGAAACATCATATAGTATACAAGGCCCGCTTAATTTTACGTAAAGTAAACAGGCCATGTATAGTGATATGCGAATATCCTGTAGATTTTGAAGATTTTGCACAAATTGGTGTTAAAACCAAAGCTGTAATGCCCGAGGAACCAAAAACACAAGGTGAAATCGTGGATATTATAAGCGGAATTATTAGAGGAGAAACCGCTCCCCAGGAAAAGTTGGATGAAATAATAAAAAAGGTAAGATTAGCATTAGGAGGTGCATGATTTATGGCACAATTCTATCCAGGAACAAGTCAGGTTGCTGAAAACCGTAGGAGAATGAGCAACCCTGATGTAGAACTTGAAAAGTTAAGGGAGATTTCCGACGAAGATGTAGTTAAGATATTAGGTCACCGAGCCCCAGGTGAAGAGTACCCCAGCGTACACCCACCACTAGAAGAAATCGATGAACCAGATGATATCATAAGAGAAACTGTAGTACCACTGGATGGTGCAAAAGCAGGTGACAGAGTCCGATACATACAGTTTACGGATTCCATGTACAACGCTCCAGCACAACCATTCATGAGATCCAGAGCATACCTCTGGAGATTCAGAGGTGCAGACGCAGGTACACTATCTGGAAGACAGATTATCGAAACCAGAGAAAGAGACCTTGAAAAATACTCCAAAGAATTACTGGAAGGCGAATGGTTTGACCCAGCCAGAACAGGTATAAGGGGTAAAACAGTACACGGTCACGCTGTAAGACTAGACGAAGACGGTATGATGTTTGACATGCTGAGAAGACTGGTCTTAAACAAAGACACTGGTAACGTAGAAGCTGTCAAAAACCAGATTGGTGACGAACTGGACGAACCAGTTAACCTGGGTGAACCATTAGATGAAGAAACCCTTAAAGCAAGAACCACAATATACAGAAAAGATAATGAAGCCTATCGTGATGACACTGACGCAGTGGAAGTACTACAGAGAATACACGTACTACGATCACAAGGTGGGTTCAAACCCGAATAATCAGGAGGTGGAAAAATGGCAGAAAAAATGTTTATAGATGCACTTAAAAAAGCATTCAAAGAAGATCCAGCCGATAAAAAAACCTCTTTCTACAAATTCGGTGGTTGGAAACAATCCGAAAGAAAAACAGAGTTTGTAGAAGCTGGTAAAAAGGTAGCAGCTGAAAGAGGAATTCCACAATACGACCCAGATGTAGGTACTCCATTAGGTCAGAGAGTACTTATGCCTTACCAAGTGTCCACCACTGACACTTTTGTAGAAGGTGACGATTTACACTTTGTAAACAACGCCGCTATGCAGCAGATGTGGGACGACATAAGAAGAACTGTTATTGTAGGATTAAACACAGCACACACCGTTATAGAAAAAAGGTTAGGTAAAGAAGTTAGCCCTGAAACCATCACTCACTACCTGGAAACTGTAAACCACGCAATGCCTGGTGCAGCAGTTGTACAGGAACACATGGTGGAAACCCACCCATTACTGGTGGCTGACAGTTACGTTAAAGTCTTTACTGGTAACGATGAAGTAGCTGACGAAATAGACCCTGCATACGTATTAGACATAAACAAAGAGTTCCCAGCTGATCAGGCTGAAGTACTTAAAAACGAAGTAGGAGACGGAATCTGGCAGATAGTCAGGATACCAACCATAGTATCCCGAACCTGTGATGGTGGTACCACCTCACGATGGTCTGCTATGCAGATTGGTATGTCCATGATTTCTGCATACAAACAGGCAGCAGGAGAAGCCGCAACTGGTGACTTCGCATACGCTGCAAAACACGCAGAAGTTATTCACATGGGTACTTACCTCCCTGTCCGAAGGGCAAGGGGAGAAAACGAACCAGGTGGATTAGCATTTGGATTCCTGGCTGACATAGTTCAGACCCCAAGAAAATACCCAGACGACCCAGTAAGGCAGACCTTAGATGTTGTGGCCGCAGGAGCTATGCTCTACGACCAGATCTGGCTCGGTTCTTACATGTCTGGTGGTGTTGGTTTCACTCAGTATGCAACCGCTGCCTACACTGACAACGTGCTTGACGACTTCACCTACTACGGTAAAGAATACGTAGAAGACAAATATGGTGGAATGACCGAAGCACCAAACACCATGGACACAGTCCTAGACGTTGCTTCTGAAGTAAACTTCTACGCACTGGAACAGTTTGAAGACTACCCCGCACTACTTGAAACCATATTTGGTGGATCACAGAGGGCATCCATCGTAGCAGCTGCATCTGGTTGTTCAACCGCATTTGCTACTGGAAACGCTCAGACTGGTCTAAGCGGATGGTACCTCTCTATGTACCTGCACAAGGAACAGCACAGCAGACTTGGATTCTATGGTTACGACCTTCAGGACCAGTGTGGTGCCTCCAACGTGTTCTCAATTAGAGGAGACGAAGGATTACCAACTGAACTAAGAGGAGCTAACTATCCAAACTACGCAATGAACGTGGGTCACCAGGGTGAATACGCAGGTATATCCCAGGCAGCACACTCTGCACGAGCAGACGCATTTGCACTTAACCCACTGGTTAAAATAGCATTTGCAGACAAAAACCTAACATTCGACTTTGCTGAAATACGTGCTCAGTTTGCTAAAGGTGCATTAAGAGAATTCGAACCAGCCGGTGAAAGAGCTCTTATCTCACCAGCCAAATAAATAGGTGTTACGCAAACACCTATTTTTTTTATTTTATTTAAAAAATAAGGAGGAAATTATATGGTAGACGCTGTAATAGCAGGATTAGGTGTCGCAGCATTAATGGGAGCAGCTGCAACTATTGCAGGAGCTGCTGAAGACCTTGAATCAGATGTTGGGTCCATGAGTAACCCAAACTCACAGGTTCAGCTAGCACCCCAGATGGGTAATATGCACAGGATATTTAACAAGGCTATTTCCGGAGAACCAGTACAAATGGGTACTCTGGCAGGTATAGCAGGTTCTGTTGCATTTGTATTCATAAGCGCCCTAAACCTACCAGTCATAATGTCAATAGCAGGAGGAGCAGCCATAGCAGCATTGGTTCATGCGGTATTTGCAACTACATCATATCTGGGAAGAACTGTCAGTCAAGCACAATTTGGACAACCAGTATTCATGGATGTGATCTATTCTCACTTAGGACCAATAGCTGGCCACGGATTCATAGTTACATTCTCAATAGTAGGATTATCATACTTAATGACCTTACCAGTTCAAGGATTTGGACACCCATTTGCATTGCCATTTTTAGCAGTACTCTGGGGAATAACTATAGGTGCTATAGGTTCATCAACAGGTGACGTTCACTACGGTGCAGAAAGGGAATACCAGCAATATCCATTTGGTGGTGGAATTCCCGTAGCTATTCACGGTGATATCACCAGGAAAGCTGAACTCGGAGCCAGGAACTCCATTGATGTAGTACATTTCTGTGCTAAATATGGTGGGCCAGTAACTGGGTTCTGTTTTGGAGCCATTGTATTTTTCAGCTTCTGGGCTACAGTAGTTGGAGGAATGGTCGCACCTGGTAACACAGCTTTAACTATAGGAACTGGAATCCTATTCTTGATAATAATACTATTGATCATACTAAACAACAGAATAGAAGTATTTGCCAGAAACAAATACGGACCATATAAAGAATAAGGAGGTTTAATGATGGACCCATTATTATTAATCGGTGCTATAACCGTCGGAGGAGTCCTTATTGGTGGAGGTGTACACTTCATACCAGTGGGTGGTGCTCCAGCAGCAATAGCAACAGCAACAGGTGTAGGAACGGGTACCGCTATGCTAGCAGCAGGAAGCGGAATGACTGGACTTATAACCGCAGCAGCAGCCACAGGATCTCCACTCTGGTTAGTACTACTGGCAGGTGCCGCAGGTGCCGCTTTAATGTTAGGTATAACCATGTTTGTGGGTAACTGGGTTTACATATGGGGAGTTGGAACTGTTCCAGTTTCAGCTAAAGTGACAGTAGATCCAATTACTGGATATGAACAGGAAAAATATGTTAGCCCTGGTACAGAAGGACATGGAGTACCCACAGTATGTTACGTCAGTGGAATAATTGGAGGATTACTTGGTGGTGCAGGCGGAGGATTAATCTATTACTACCTTTACGACCAATTAACCAGTTTACAAGCATTTTCATTACAAGCTGGTGAAACAGTATCCATAGCCGCAGCAATGACAGCTGGAATATTCGCATTAGCAATATTCTTTGTTAACTCAGTTGTTGCATCTTACAACATAGGTGGAACCATTGAAGGTTTCCATGACCCTAAATTCAAAAGACTACCTAGAGGAATTTTAGCTTGTATCGTAGCCTCTTTAGTTATTGGAATTGTAGGAGTATTACTACTTTATGGAGGTGCAGCCTAATGTCAGCAGCAGCAGGAGGAGGCGGTGAATCCGCTATAAATCCAAAAACAACATTAGCATTAGGATTAGTTGGTGGACTAATTGGCCTTTACTTGGTACCATTTGTACCAGTATTAGGACCACTATTCGGTGCACTGGGAGCAGTACTCGCCATAATATGGGGTGCTGATGCCATAGCCCGAGTAGCAAGTTACGGTTTAGGTACTGGAGTACCTTCAATCGGTTACATGTCCCTGGCAATCGGTATTGTAGGAGCTGTAGCAGGATTATTTGGAGCCCTAATCTTTGGAGACAGTCTCGGTGTTTTAGTTGGACCAATATTAGGAGTAGTATTGGCCATGATCGTAGGTGGGGTTGTAGGTTTAGTTGGAACTAAAATTATTAAGATGAAAATCCCAATAATGGTTCAATGTACAGTAGAACTTGCTGGTGCATCAGCCATATCAGTATTAGGATTTTCAGCAGCCGTTGCAGGCAGTTTAACCGCTTCAGCTATACTTGAAAGTGTTATAGCCACTGGATTTATAGCACTACTATTTATCCTGAATACCATGGCTATACAGCATCCATTCAACGCCTGTTTAGGGCCACAGGAAGATAGAAAAAGAACTCTCAAACTGGCATCATCAACAGCTTTCATAGCCATGGCCATAGCTGGACTTCTTGGAATTGGAGTCAACAGCATATGGTGGGTAATAGCCATAATTGGTGCTATAGGCTGGTTCATATCAATCAGTGCATTTATTAAATCATCTGCAGAAGATGCAGCATCAGTTGCATGGACTGGATGGTGGCCTAAAGAGGAGATGTAAGGAGGAATCAAAATGGCAGAAATGTTACCTTTAATACAAATTGCTCCTGAAATGAATTTAACCCTTGACCCCTCCACAGGTACACTGGGAGCAGCTATGAAGGGAGCTGTACTCGTATCGTTAGATGGAGTGAACGAACAATTAAATGAATTAGAGATTGCAGTAGAAGATTTGTATACTTCCCTGGATCCATCATCAGTATCTGCAGGGGCTTACCCTGGAAGAGAAGGTACTTACCTCACAGCAGGTAAATTAACCAACATGGTATATGGATTCTTAGTAGGGCTAATTCTACTGGTCGCACTATTCTTATAGGAGGTGTTAAAGTTGGCTGAAAAGAAATCACCAGCAGAAGGATGGCCGGTTATAAATGGAGACTACGTGGTCGGAGACCCAGAAAGTCCAGTTGCCGCTGCAACATTGGCTTCTCACATTGAACAGATCCCAGTGGATGCCGGAGCAGCTATAGCCGGGCCATGCAAAACCGAAAACCTCGGAATCGAAAAGATGCTTGCTAACCTGATATCCAACCCGAATATTAGATTCTTGGTCCTTACTGGATCAGAAGTACAGGGCCACATAACAGGCCAAAGTATAGAAGCACTACACGCAAATGGTGTTGACCCTGAAAAAAGGAAAATCATCGATGCTACTGGAGCAATTCCATTCATCGAAAACATTCCTGACGAGGGTATCGAAAGATTCCAGCAACAAATGGAAATCGTAAGTATAATTGACACAGAAGACCCAGCAACAATATCAGCAAAAGTCAAAGAGTGCATAGAAAAAGATCCTGGAGCATTTGAAGAAGAAGCAATGGTCGTCGAAGTAGAAGAAGGTGGCGAAGAAGAAGAAGAAGGTGAAGCAATACCTCCTGTCGCCCCAGAAACTGCCTTGATAGAAGCCAGAATGCGTAATATCCAGACCCAGATAAAATCTATAGGTGGTATTAACAGGATATTCGCAGGTTTATACGGTGGAAAAGTTCAGGGAATAGCACTTGGTCTGGCTTTTACACTGATCATTGGAACCATAATGCTCTTGACATAGGAGGTTTTTAAATGGTGTTAATATCAAATAAACCTAACATTAGAGGCATAAGAAAAGTCGCAGAAGACGTTAAATACCGAACCCAACTGATAGGTAGGGACCAAAGGTTGTTTGCCGGACTCATAGCCACCCGTATATACGGTATGGCTGTTGGTTTTATACTGGCAATACTCTTAATCGCTCCTTTCGCTATCTGGAGAATTTTCTTCTAGGAGGATGATAAAATGGCAGACGAAGATAAAGATATAATACCATCCGTTATTGTCCCTTCTGATGCATTCAACCAAACAAATGCAAGATTAGATGACATGGAAGACAAAGTAGAATTCACCTGGGGTGAAATCAATCAGCGCATGGGTCAACAAATAGGTAGAGATATTGGTATTTTATACGGAATTATAATAGGACTGATAATCCTATTTGTGGCATTCAATGTGGTTAAGGTAGGAGCATTCTTAACTGCCTTTGGAATCTAGTAAATTGGAGGTTTATATATGTTTAGATTTGACAAAGAACAAGTTGTTTTAGATATAGCAGGCGTCAAATGTGGAGGACAGCCTGGTGAATATCCAACTGTTTTAGCAGGAACCATATTTTATGGTGGACACAAAATTATAGAAGATGAAAAGGCCGGTATATTCGACGCAGAAGCAGCCCAGAGCTTAATGAAAACACAGGAAGAAATGTCTGATGTAACAGGTAACCCTCACTGGGTACACACCTTCGGACAAACCCCAGAAGCTATAGTTAAATATCTGGAGTTCGTAGGTGAACATTCCGACAATCCCTTCCTTATAGACTCAACATCAGCAGAAGCAAGAATAGCCGGAGCAAAATACGCAACAGAAGTAGGATTAGCTGACAGAGCAATCTACAACTCAATAAACATGGCAGCAGAAGCAACAGAAATAGAAGAGGTAGGAAAAACTGGTCTATCCGCATCTATTGTCCTGGGTTTCAACGCTATGGACATGACACCCCAGGGTAAATTAGACATCTGGGAAAACGGTGGAAGTGTACTGGATAAAGGTCTATTAGAAATGGCTGCAGAATCCGGAATTGACAAACCACTTATGGACGTAGCAGTTACACCGTTAGGTCAGGGTGCAGGACCAGCAGTTAGGACCTCTTTCATGCAGAAAAGTAAATGGGGATACCCATCTGGAGCAGGTATACATAACGTACCATCTGCCTGGGACTGGATGAGAAATTACAAAAAATCCGTCGATAAAGGTGGAATGGGACATCCAGAAGCCTGGCCAGTAGCTGACGTTGGATCTAACTTGATCATGCAGATGGCAGGAGGGGACTTTGTTCTCATAGGACCTATTGAAAACTGTGAAATGGCCTTCCCAGCTTGTGCTATGTGTGACATCTTCATAACAGAAGCTGCTGCAGATATGGGAACCGAGCCAATTGAAGAACATCCATTCTTCAAACTGCTCTAAACTGTATGTAATGGCGATTTAATCGCCACACTTTTTTCTTTTTTTTTATTTTAATTAATCTAGATGTCAAGTACTATTTTGTATTTTTTTCAGCTAATAGAATCATAATCTTAAATGAAAAATTATATTACTGTTAAGAGAGAGTAATTTTGGAGGTAATATTATTGTCCTTTCTTAAAAAATTATTTGGCAAAGGTCCTAAACCGGTTATGGCGAAAAGTAGATACATTGGTTACGATGATGTAAAATATAACCCTTATAGCGTTAAAAAGAAAGCAGGAGCAGGTATAACCATGACTCCTGATACCTACTATATAGTGGCTTCAGTTGAACTGGGGAATACCACCACCAAATGTATTTTAACTGCAACCAACCTTAGGGACAGCCATAGCTACCTCATGGATAAGACGGTGAAGATGACCAGGGATATCCGCCCACCAAAAGAAGGGGAGGAAGTTTTTGGTGAAACAGTATGGGGAGTAGAGCTTACCAAGGAATCAGTGGCAGAACTGGTTAAGGATACTATTCTTGAATCAGTTAACAAGGCAAAACTAGATCTGAATGTGGACCTGGATTTTGTTGTTCGTTCGACTGGTGTGACAGCAGGATTTGCACATCCAGATGATGTGGGGAAATTGATAATAGCCCTGGCCAACGGCTGCCTTGATGCGGGTATACCTCCCCGTAAGATGTCACCTGCCATGTCCATTGAAAACTTCCCAGAAAGATTAAGGGGTTACACACTCATTGAGCAGGTTATGTTTGACGGTGCGGTAGTAAGTGTAGTGCCCCCAACTGGTAAGATGGTGGTTGCAAATGAGATGGAAGGTGAACTGGTAACTGCAGGTTTAAAAGCAGGTGCTAAATGGACGGATATAGATTACCGTAACCCGGTGGTTTCAATGGACTTCGGTACTACTCTCGCTGGTAGAATAACAAACGCGGATGATCCATACGCACGTACAGTGGGTAACTTCTGTGGACTCGCCGGTGCAGTATCAGATGCCATAATCCGGGGAACTGACTTGGTGGATAAGAGGGGTGGAGCAGCCCTTGACCTTTATAAAAGGGATGTGCTTAAAAATGCTAATTGGAAGGCAGCCAAAAATTATGCTTTAAAGGTTCATGAAGACGTGGATATAAGAAAAGTCCCAGAAGGAAGGGATAGATTTGGAACAGTACCAGTCGACCCATTAGCAGCCTACGAAGCAGGAACAACTCTTATAGGCTGTGATATTGGTGAAAATGGGGATATGATACCAAAACTCACAGAATTAGGCCATCAGATCTATGAAGAATCAAATATTCACACCCTTTTTGCTACACTCGATGAAATAAGTGCAATCATAGTTAAAAGAGCCATAGAAGAAGCAGTTGAGGAGGATGTAATTGCAGATGGTTCAGTTTTAGGTATCACAGGTAGGGCAGGAATAACCGGTAAAAAACCAGAATTAATACTGGAGTACACTAAAGACTACTTTAAAGATGTTTTGTTTGTCTCTGATGCATTGGCACTTGGAGCTGCTGTAATGGCCCGTTGTATGAACTCGATTGGAACGCCTAAAGTTCCACTTGGGGGTTTAAGAGGAGGACCTTGTATTTTAGGTAAAAGAAAGAGGTTACAACAGGATAAAACAAAATTAAGTTATTAGATTCTTATTAATTAAATTTTTACTTCTTTTAACTTTTCCTAATTTTTTTCATTAAATTGAAATAAATCTTTATAGATTATTAATACAATATCAACTATTAGTTAAGTTTTAGTTTTTTTAAAAACCTAAAAATAATTTAGCTCAATCAAGGAGAGAGTATATGGTAACTGCTATAATCATGGCCGGTGGAAAAGCAACCAGAATGGGATTTAAAGTTGAGAAACCCTTGATTCCTATCCGAGGGAAACCCATGATCCAGTATGTTTATGAAGCCATCCAATCATCACGGGAAGTACATGATCTGGTGGTGGCAACCAGTAAAAACACTCCTTTAACTACTGATTTTGTCCTAAAATACGGATTGAAAGTTATTGATACTCCAGGTGAAGGCTATGTAAATGATCTTGGATTTTTAATCAATAAGCTTTCCAATGGAAATTTGAAAACAAATAATAGAGATAATATCCTATTAACTATAACTGCTGATTTACCACTCATCACCGGGAAAATTTTAGATGAAGTAATTACTGAATATAAAAACTGTGGTAAACCAGCCATGTGTGTTGCAGTACCACTGGAATTTTTCATGCAATATAATCTGAAACCCGATATGATAATGGGAGATATGGTACCTTCAGGATTAAATATATTAAGAAGAAACAATACACAACAAGATGAGGATGTATTGGAACTGAGGAAATTTGAACTAGCATTAAATATTAATAGTCCAGAAGATCTAATATCCTTAGAGAAATATTTCGAGTTTAAATCTTTCAAACAGGCAATAAAATAGGGGTGATACACTATGGTTGAAGAACGGAAATTAATTAAAGGGGAAGAGAAGGTTTGGAGTGAAATAAAGGGATATCAGGTAGCTACAAACAACGCAAGAATACTTGGGGAACTTGATGAGTTAATAATCAATGGTAAAACCGGAAAAATAACAGATGTAGTTATCAGGGTTGATAAAGGCCGAAATGTAAACGTTAAAGGCGCAAAAAAGAAAGGCGACACTTTACTGGTTCCCTTCGGAAAAGTGGAAAAAGTCGGTGAATTTATAATCATCACCGAATAAAAAAAATTCCTTTTTAATTTAAATTAATATATTTTAATTAGGATTACTATCATAGACAACCTATTCTAAAAATAATAATTTTTATTAATGCAATTCATTATTAAAAATAGAAAGATGATTTACTCATCTTACATATAAAATGGGTGTTCAGCACTGTCCTTTTTATCCAGGATTTCCTTTATAGGTGGTTCCTGATTCATTGCTCTTCGTATAGCTAATTTTGTAGCATCGTAGTTGTATCTGTATATTTTATCGTTGTCTTCTGCATCGGGATGTATGAAAACCCCAACGATAATACAAAGATCCTCTACATCATCGTCGTCAATGGTGCCTTCCTCCACACAATCTGCAACAGCCATAGCCACAGATTTCTGTGCAGGTCCAAAGTTGCGCACAGCATCTTCCATTCCACGTATACTGACTTTAGGCACGATCATGGTAATGGGTTTGCACACCAGGTTAGGTGCAATAACTGCAAATAGTGGAGTATGTTTTTCCACCTGATTGGTTAATGCATTTGCAAATGCCTGCCCTACGGGCCCTGATTTATCTCCAATAAGAAGATCTATATGTGCTACTTCATTTCCCTCTCCAACTAATGCTTCACCATTTAAGTACATTAAATACACCTCTTTATTCAATGTTTTTTTAATTAATGAGAAAAAAAATAAAGAATTTTTTGTTCACATGCCTTTTAAACTTAGATCCAGCATCTTCTTGGTCTCTGCTGCTAATTCTGGTGGTAGGCCGGTTATATCCATGCTCAGGAATCCTCTTACAATCATGGATGCTGCTTCATCTTCAGTTAAACCACGGGACATCAGGTATTGAACTTCATCTTCGGCAATCTTACCAACTGCTGCTTCGTGGGATAATTCCAGGTTGGTAGCGCTACCTTCCAGTTCAGGAACTGAATATATTGAGGACTCATCAGATAATACCAGTCCCATACATTCCAGATGGCCTTTGACCTCGGGGGATCTTCCTATTAAATCTCCACGGGTGTACAGCTGGGACTGGTCCTTGGAAACAGCACGTGTAATCATTTCTGTACTGGAATTTTTACCAGTGAGAATGGTACGGGAACCGGTGTCCAGAACTGAATCTTTCTGACCGCCTAGAATCGACTGGAACACTGCTCGGGAATTTTCTCCCTGACAGTAACAGGTAGGATAGGTCTGTATGGTACGTACTGGGCTGGTTAAAATGTAATTGCTGATATAAGTGGAGTTATCCTCCAGGATTACACCGGTTCGGGGCCTAACTTCAACCTCCTCTGCCCAGTTGTGAACCATGGTGAAAGTTATTTTAGCGCCAGGTTTCAGGTAAAATTCAGAAACTCCCACATGGAGTGCCCTTTGAATATCTGAACCAGTGGTGCATCCGGTAATTATGTGCAATTCAGAATTTTCTTCAGCGATAATAATGTTATGGACTGTCTGGGCGACATCGGAGCTTCCAATGAACATACACGCCTGTATTGGGAATATCTCTTTGGTATTAGGTAATGAGCGTATGAAGTATCCGCCTGATTCTCTTAAAGCAGTTTCAGCGGTATATTTATCTGAATCCACTGCCACTGCCTTCCACATATAATCTTTTAACCAGTCATGTTTCTCCAAGGCGTCTTTCATATTCATTAATTCAACAGATTCAGTACCACAATTAGTGCAAACTCCCGATTGGTCAATTTGAAGGAATGAACCTGCTCTGCCTTTTCCGGTTGGTTCCACTCCAACATTTAGAATATCCTTCTTATATTTATAAGGAAGATCCTCCATTGATTCCATTTCTTCATGTTCACCAGGTTCTTCCCTTTCAAATTCCTCAAGCTCTATATCTTCACCAAGGACTGCTTTCTTTTTCCTGGCTTTTTCTGCCCGTTTTTTTAGTGTATCGGATTGCAACATTCAACACATCCTCTAAATCCTTCTTTCCTTATATCTTCTAAAATTTCCATGGGATTGCCTGAACAGGCGATTTTACCATCCATTAATACGTGGCCGGTATCTGCCTGTACGAAGTTTAAAATGTAACCTAAATGAGTTATGATTAGGCCAGAAGTCTTTCTTAAACCGGGTTTCATATCTTTGTCCAGTAAATTATTCATTTTCTTAGCCAGGAGCTCGACATTTTCTATATCAACACCGGAATCAGGTTCATCAAACATGATGAAGTCGGGGTTTTGGGCTAGAAGTTGTAGTATCTCGGATCGTTTTACTTCCCCTCCAGAAAAGCCCAGGTTAACGTCCCTCTCAAGGAACTTATCATCGAATTTAAGTTCTGTAGCCAAGTTCTTTATTTCAGGACTTAAATCCTCTTTAATTTCTTTCTGGTTTTCGATCTTTAAAAGATCGTTTAGTTTCACCCCTCGAATTGCTGGGGGGTTTTGGAAACTTACGCCAATGCCCATTTTAACCCGTTCTGCGGTGTCCATATGGGTGATATCTTCACCCTTGAAGATAATCTTTCCACGGGTTACCTCGTATTTGGGAAAACCCAGTATTGCCATAAACAACGTACTTTTACCTGACCCATTGGGTCCTAAAAGTACATGGGTTTCGCCTTCATCTATGTATAAATGGATATCACTTAAAATTTCTTTGTTACCTACTTCTACGGCTAAATCATCTATCTCCAAGAGCAAATTCAACCACCACCATTTTTTATTATCAAATAATTTTTAATCAAAAATAACTCTTTCTTTTTTATTCTATTTTTATCTTGTTAATTTTGTTTATTTTAACAATTGTTAATATCCATAAATCCCCAGATTAACAGATAAGATTTAATTTTTTAATATATTATAAAATTATAAGAAAATAACTTAACTACATTTAAGAATTAAACACTTTAATTGTCTCAAAAAATAATAAAATTAATATAATCTCTTTAATTTTGTATAAAATGAAGAATTGGTATTTTTTGTAAATTTTAATATGGAATAATTATTTATTTTATCCTTTACATAGTATGAATTGCTTCCATTAAAGGAATAGCCTTCCACTATAATATGATGGATACTGATAAGATGCAGAAAGAACAGCATAACATGGATAATGATAAATTTTTAAATCAGATAAATACTCAGGAAGATAATCTGGTTAAGTTAATTGATAGAAAACTTCAAGAACTGGAGAGATTAGAAAAAATTTTAGAAGAAGGAGGAGAACTATCAACAGTTTATGCAGAGGCTTTCAGATTGTCTGGATTTGATTTAATTGCCGATATGTTAGATGAATATGATAATGAGGATTTATTTGCTGATCGAAATAACTTAGGATATTTACATGTTCCTTTAGTAAATGTCAAAAGAACTCTGCTTTATTTTAAAGATAGTTACCAGATTTTAACATTAGAGTTTATAAGAGATGTATACAAATTTAATGAGAGAAATAAAAGAGCTCATGAGGAAGGTAGAGAAAAAATTTCCCAGGAAGCCATTGAAAAGTTGGATGATAGAGTTCTAAGAATACTGGAAATATGGAGAGAAAATTACGAATAAAAAATATCCCAATTATATATATTGATTAAAATTGGCGACATGCCATTATTTGTTGTTCATCTTGTAATACGAAAACCATAATTCATAATCAAATATATAAGTTTTTCGAATTTCTTTTATAAGTAACCTATATATTAGCTTTTTTTATATCCATATATTAATGTACTCTAATTGGTACATAATCCAATAAAATAAGGAGGAAACTCTATGGCTGAGGATGATATAAAACTAGTTATGTTTTGTTGTAACTGGTGCTCCTACGGAGGAGCAGACACCGCTGGTACTGCAAGGATGCAATATCCTCCAAACGTCCGTGTAATAAGAGTCATGTGCTCTGGACGTATTGAACCACAATTTATTTTTAAGGCATTCCGAGAAGGAGCAGACGGTGTTATCGTAGCTGGATGTCACCATGGTGACTGTCACTACGACGCAGGTAACTACAAGTTAGATAGAAGAATGAGATTGATTTACAAACTGGCAGATGAACTGGGAATTGGTAGAGAAAGAATACACCATGACTGGATATCTGCATCTGAAGGAGAAAAATTCGCAGATACTGTGACCATGATGGTGGAAAGAATCAGAGGTCTTGGCCCATCACCACTCAAAGAACAGCTAGCTGTAGAAGCATAGAGGTAGATAGTATGGCAGATAAAGCAAAAATCGCAACTATGTGGCTTGGCGGATGCTCCGGATGTCACATTTCCATTACTGATATACACGAAGCACTTTTAGACGTAATGGAACTAGCAGACTTCGAGTTCATACCCGTGCTCATGGATGTAAAATATGATGAAGTACCAGATGACCTGGACGCCATCATAATAGAAGGAGGAATCCGAAACAACGAAAACCGTGAACTTGCAGAAATGCTCCGTAAAAAAGCGAAAATCGTAATTGCTTACGGTGTATGTGCTTGCTACGGTGGACCAATCGGAGTAGGAAATCTCCACACCCCGGATGAATTAATACAAGAAGCTTACATTAACTCACCAAGTACTCCAAACCCTGAAGGTGTTTTACCACATGAAGACATACCTCACCTGGAAAGCAGAGTAAGACCATTGTCAGAAGCAATTGACGTGGATCTGGCCATCCCTGGATGTCCAACCAGATCAGATGTTCTTGCTGAAGCACTTGTAAACTTACTCACAGGTAAAGAAGTCACCCTACCAAAAACCAATTTATGTGAAGTATGTCCTCGAGAAAAACCACCAGAAGGAATGGCTATGGATAAAATAATCAGACAGTTCGAACTGGGAGTACCAGAACCTGACCTGTGCCTCGTTCCACAGGGACTGATCTGTATGGGACCAGCTACCACCTCAATATGTGGGGCAGAATGTCCAACTATAGCAGTACAGTGCAGAGGATGTTACGGACCAACACCAAGCGTCGCTGACCAGGGAGCCAAAATGATCTCTGCAATTGGTTCTGACTTTGGTGTAGAAAGAGATAAAACCGTAGACCCAGAAGAAGTGGCCGATCAAGTAGATGATATGGTGGGAACATTTTACCAGTTCACCTTCGCATCAGCACTTGTACCCATGAAAGTCCGCAAGGAGGGCAAATAAATGGTTAAACTAACAATGGAACCAGTGACCAGAATTGAAGGTCACGCAAAAATTACCGTACACTTAGATGACGCTGGAAACGTGGAAGAAACCAGATTACATGTTATGGAATTCCGTGGATTTGAAAAATTCCTGCAGAGAAGAAATATCGAAGAAGTACCAAGAATAGTGCCACGAATCTGTGGTATCTGTGATGTACAACACCACCTGGCAGCAGCCAAAGCAGTGGACGCATGTTTCGGATTTGAAAACGGAACCGATATACTCCCTACAGCATACAGGATGAGGGAAATCGAGAACTGGGGATCTTACATGCACTCCCACGCGCTCCACTTCTACTTCCTGGCAGCACCTGATTTCATAGCAGGAAAAGATAGGAAAACCAGAAACGTATTCCAGATTATAAAAGACGCACCAGACTTAGCATTGAATGCAATAGAACTGCGAAAAAATGCACAAGACATAGTTAAAGCCATCGGTGGAAGATCTATACACCCAACTTCATCAACACCGGGTGGAATAACTACCGAACTGGATGATGAAACCCAGAAAGAACTGCACGCTAAAGCTGAAAAGAATATAGAACTGGCAATAGCTACTTTAGAAACAGCAAAACCAATTTTCGAAGAAAACATCGACTTGGTAAATTCCCTGGGTAACATAGAAACCCACCACATGGGTCTAGTTAAACCAGGCGGAGTATGGGATGTATACGATGGAGACGTCAGAATAAAAGACAAACAGGGCGATGTGTTCCGTGAATTCAAACCAAAAGATTACCTGGATACCATGGCAGAACATGTTAAACCATACAGCTGGCTCAAATTCCCATACATAAAAGAATTGGGATATCCAGATGGTGTATACCGTGTAGCTCCACTGTCCAGGATAAATGCAGCAGATAAAATGCCTGACGCAGCACCAAATGCACAGGAATACTTCAAAGAATTCAAAGACACCTTTGGATACGCACAGCAAACTCTGCTGTTCCACTGGGCTAGACTCATAGAAATTATCGCAGCTGCAGAAATGGCAACCAACGCCCTTGAAGAAGATCTATCCGGCCAGAAATTCCCAGATCCAATGGAAAGACAGGCTGGTGAAGGTGTAGGAATTGTAGAAGCACCAAGAGGAACCTTAACTCACCACTACGCATGTGATGATAATGGCCAGATAACCAAGGCAAACATCATAGTTTCAACTGTACAGAACAACCCCGCAATGGAAATGGGTATCCAGAAAGTTGCAAATGACTATATAAAACCAGGTATGGAAGTAGATGACAGCATCTTCAACCTTATGGAAATGGTTATAAGAGCTTACGACCCTTGTCTTTCATGTGCAACCCATACTATAGATAGCCAAATGAAACTCGCAACCCTAGAAGTGTATGATAGTCAGGGATATTTAATAAACAAACTCTAAACTGTGGTGATTAAAAAATGATAGTAGTCAATAAAGAAGACTGCATCAGATGTGGCGCATGCCAGGGTACCTGTCCTACAACCGCTATAACTGTATCACCAGATGATGTAATCTACTGTGATCTGTGTGCGGGTGAGCCTAAATGTGTGGAAGTATGTCCTCAAGGCGCACTAAAAATCGATGAAGTAGCGGTTGGTCCTGAAGGAAAAATGGAGACTAGGATAGTTTTTAATCCTTCCCTATGTGATGAATGCGGAGACTGTGTGGAAATTTGCCCGCCCCAGATCATGAAGCTGGACAAAGACTCCCTCAAGAAAGTACCGCTAGAGGGCTACTGTGTTATGTGCGAACAATGCGTAGACGTATGCCCGGTAGATGTAATCGGTATTCCTGGTATTAAAGAACCTGCAGTAAAAGAGGAAGTAATTACTGGACCCATATATATTGGTGACTGTGTTGGTTGCGGAATGTGTGTGGATGAATGTCCTGTAGATGCAATAACTCTATCAGAACCAGGTGCCACCATTGAAATCGATGAAGACACTTGTACCTACTGTGGAGTATGTTCACAGACTTGTCCTTGGGATGCAGTTATCATATCTGGTCAAAAACCTAAAAAACGCTCCAAAGAAGTTAAAAAATTCGAATTGGACACAGATGCCTGTATAGGATGTAACATATGTTTTGAAGAATGTCCTGGAGATTTCATAAAAGAAAAACCATCTTCTTTAACTGTGGAATTACCAGAAATATGCACATATTGTGGTTTATGCGCACAGGTCTGTCCTGTAGATGCAATTGAATATGATGTAGAATTAGGACCAGCTAAACCAGCGACCGACACAGGATTGGCATTTGATGCGGACAAATGTACATTTAAACGTGAATGCACAAAGGTCTGCCCTACCGACGCAATTAGAATTGCCAATGGAGAATTATTCCATTGCATAAGATGCGGAGCATGTGCAACCACATGTCCAGAAGGTGCACTCAAATTAGTGGAAATTGAAAAGGAGATCAACGGAGAAAAAGTTAAAAGGAACAGGATCGAATTCACTCCATCCTTATGTAATGAATGCGGAGACTGTATTGAAGTTTGCCCATTTGACATGCTTAAACTTGAATCCGGTGAAAAAGTCCCCCTTAAAGGTTTCTGTACTCTCTGTGACCAGTGCATAGATGCATGTCCTGAAGGAGCATTTGAATTAAAATAAACCCAATTTTTTTAGGTGGAATTTTTTTTACCGCCTAAAATTTCTATTTTTTTGATTATTATATTATATTGCAAAGGGTCAAGATATGATTCATCGCTTGCAAATCTAGTATCCCAAATTGATCTGAGATATAACAGTTCATATGTAAATTGATTGTGTTAGCTAGATCTTCTATGGGATTATAATAAAAAATGTTTTAATATGTCTTAAATAAAATATGGCTAAATGTCATTGGACTAATTTTGGAAGAACTGACAATAAAAAAATATAAAAAAATTAATGGAGGTTTATTTAATCATTCATCCATAATTGTTTTTAGCTGTTTTAATTGGCCTTATTTTTTTTCAATGACATCTAAAGTCCTTATATCAGACATATTTTCAGTTAAAAATTTACTATCTAAATCTTTATATAAATTTCATGCTTATCCAAGTCTATTTCCACTATTTGACCTGTTATCTGTTTTTTATTAAATAGAATATCCTCCAGATCTATGATTTCACCATCTATCTTTAGAGATATAGCATCTTCCATTATCTTGGTTCCATCTGTTGTGTACACGGTTGATTCGCACATCTTTCATCACCTCATTTGTTAAAAAGATCAACTAAATATATTTCCCTTTATTTTTCAAAATTTCCCCCTCATCTGCAACCAGGGTACCTCCCACCATGGTCATAACTGGCATTCCTTTAACGGATATACCTTTAAATGGAGAATATTTGGCCTTTGACTTAAATTTATCTGGATTTATTACCCCTTCTTCTTTCATATCCACCACCACAAAGTCTGCATCCATACCCTCCTTTATGAAACCCTTACCTTCAAGGTGGAAGATACTGGCAGGATTCTCACATAACAACGTCTTTAAATGGGCGAACGTTATTCTTCTCCGGTTTATCTGGGTTAAAAAGAGTGGTAAGGCGGTTTCAAGGTTTGGAATACCGGGAGGGGCCTTCCAAATATTCTGTTCCATTTTTTCAGTGATGGTGTGTGGGGCGTGATCAGTCCCTATGATATCCACACCATTCAGTAAATCCAATGTAATCTTATTTTCAGGATCTCTAAGGGGAGGATTGGTCTTCGCCAGATTCCCATACTTTCTAAGATATTTTATATCTAAAAACAAGTGATGTGGGGTTATTTCATTTGTAACATTTACACCAGATTCTTTAGCTTCATTTATGAGTTGCAGGGATTCTTTCACACTTACATGGCAGATGTGAATGGCAAGTTTATATTTACGGGCAAGTTTAAGGGCATTAGACACTGCAATGGTTTCAGCATGCGGGGGCCGAGCATCAGCATATTTTTCCGGTTTATATCTTCCTTTACTTTGCAATTTTTGAGTTGAAATGGTCACTGTATCTTTATCTTCACAATGCAGTGAAATTAGAGGTTTTTGATTTTCCCTGTTTAACTTTCCTATTTCCCTGAATATCTCATCCAGTACCGCATCATCTAATAGATCCATGAATAGTTTAAATGATGCGGGTTTTAGTTTAAAAAGACTTTCTATTTCTTTAAGGTTCCCCACCCCTGCATGCAAGCTGTAATCTACCAAGCTCTTATGATCTGCTATTTTAAGCTTCTCTTTAAATGCCTTCACTGTGTTGGTGGGAGGTATGGTGTTGGGCATATCAATTACGGTGGTAAATCCCCCAGCTGCAGCTGCCATGGTACCGGTGCGGAAATTCTCTTTATAGGTTAATCCCGGGTCGCGGAAGTGTACATGGGCATCGATGAGACCGGGTAAGACAACTGATTCCCTGAGATTTATATTTTCTTCTCTTTTAGGGGCTATTTTTTTAAGAGATACTATCCTGCCATCCTCAATTCCAATGGAAATTATTCTATTTTCCGGGACGATTTTAGCGTCTTTGAGCCAGAGATCAACCATGATAATCACGAATTTTATTAATTATTATTTTTTATCTTTCTAATTACATATGAAAATTGTTTACCATTGAGACAAAATTGATGTAATAATTTTTTTAATAATAAGAACTTCAATTTAGATCAGTACAGTGTAGGCCTACCAGTTCTCAAGCAGATCATATATCCCATATGCTTCCCAGTTTGAAGGATGGTTAAAGGAAATACCCGGACTATCATGATGTTTTGTAAATATACAACCCGAAATCATAATACCTGCAAAAATATATAGGATGATAAATGGTTTTGAGGGGGACTTCCACAAAACTTTTGTTTGACAGTTTCATAAACTTCATAAATTCTGAGGGTATTTATGCTGAGAAAAGATTTGGTTAAAAACTTCCTAAGAAAAGATAGAAAACAAATACTGGATGATTCACAGTTAAGGCCTCTAAAAGGAATGGTAAAATCTGATATTAAAATAATAGCAGACTTTACAGAGTACAACCCCCTCCATATTGGACATCTGCACTGCATGAATGAGGCAAAAAACGCTGTTCCAGATGGAATCTTCACGGCCATTGTCCCCGGCCCCCTGGAACGCAGTGGAAGAGGTGTTCCCTACATCATGACTCGTTATGCACGAGCACAAGCAGCAGTAGATTTAGGTGCAGATATTGTGGTTGAAGGGCCGCCCATGGGTATCATGGGTTCGGGGCAATATTCACTTTGTCTTGCGAAGATGTTCCAGGCCCTGGATGCTGATTTTATACCTAGGGGATATAAGTCATTTACTGGATTTGAAGTTATACTTACAAGGATCCAAGAAGGATATGCAGTGGCCCCCAAACCATACCGGATTGTTGATCTGGAAAGTAAACAGGTCTTGCTTAAAGGGAAGCTAGATGAAGATAATTACGTTATAGTATCTTTTTCAAAGTCCATGAATAAAATAGGATTCGATTTTAAAGATAAATTCATGTTTATAGAGCGTATAGAGGGTGTAAGTGGCACTAAAATTCGAGAGGCAGTTCAATCATCCAACTTTGAATCTGTTGAGGAGATGTTGCCTCGGGAAACCATTAAAATATTGGAAGAAGAAATGAGGGAGGAAAGGGCACCGCTTGACCAGGTGAGGGATATTGAAGGAATACTTACTAGGGTTAATGAAGCCCATATATTGGATTTAAAATCCCTAGCACTTATAGATGAGCGTACACTCCAATTATTCCAGGAAAACAGACCATTCCATAACTTAGACGAAATTATAAAATCTATCTCACGTGGATTCAGCCGACACCACAAGAATAGGGTGTTATCCTCACTGGAGGCAGGTATTTTTAAGGATGTTGTACATAGATATATTGAAAACTACCCTCAAACAATACGCATATTAAACTATAAAAACAAGGATATTCTAAATGAATTTAAAAAGAGAATACCACACAGGAGATTAGAGATATGTCAGTGAAAGAAGGAGATTTTTTAAGATTAGAATATACAGGAAAGGTTCAGGAAACTGGAGAAGTTTTCGACACAACCGATGAAAAAGTGGCAGAAGAAAATGGAATTAAATCAGAAAATAAACTTTACGGCTCCATACCTATAATAATAGGTGCAGGCCATGTACTTAAGGGTATAGAAGAAGCACTCATTGGTGCCCAAGAAGGGGATGAGAAAATCGTGGATATAACCCCAGAAGAAGGCTTTGGACAAAGAGATCCTAAGTTATTGCAGTTAATACCCATGGCGGAATTCCGTAAACAAGGAATAAAACCACAGGTAGGGATGGGTATCACCATGGAAAATACCACAGGTATAATCAGGAGTATAAGTGGTGGAAGAGTAAAGGTGGACTTCAACCATGAACTTGCTGGTAAAAATCTACAGTACGACGTCAAGGTAAATAAGATCATCGTAGATGATGAAGAGAAGATAAGAAGTATGATATCACTGCACTTCCCAAGCCCAAACATAGACCCTGAAAACCATCAGGTCACTATTGAGGATGGTAAAGTAATCATACAGATGGATGAAATGGTGAAATTCGATAAAAAACCCTATGTCGACGTTACATTCGCACGTTTCCGAATCTCCAGGGATATCTGGGAGAACATGGAGAACGTGGATAAGGTAGAATTTGTAGACATATTTGAAAAGAAGGTTAATGAAGAGGCAGAAGGCATGGAAGCTGAAGCAAGCGAAGAAACTGTGCCAGAAGTTTCCAAAGAAACTGAAAAATCTGCAGAAGAAACAGAAGATTCTAAAGAAGAATCCGAAACAGTACCTGAAGAGGTATTGGAAGAGCGGATTAAGGATAAAAAATAATAACCATTTAACTAAGGTTGATTGAAGACTAAAAAAGTGTTGAATGTAGATTTTTTTTATTTTCTACAAACTTTATATTTTTTTTATTAAGGTCCAGCTTTTATTTAAGACCCGGTTTTGATTTAATGTACGGTTTTATTTAAGACCCAGGTTTTATTGTTTTGATTTAAGGGCAGTTATTATTTAAGGCCAGGTTAAAACCTTAGGCATGTGCACATTTCTCATTCTACTTGTAACATCATCAGGCCAGTTTGCCTCGTCAAAGCCTTTTTGGGCTAAGAACCCGAATATCCACCGGGAAATACCGATACCGGTACATCCAGTCCATATCCTGTGACCATGAGCTTCTTTTATGGAGAATCCTTCTATGAAATGGGTTCCATGGATATTGGCAGATACAACAGCAACCCCCTTATCCTGGGTAGGTGCTACCAATCTCATCTCGTATTTAGGCACGTCAGGGAATTCAATTCCTCTTTCCTCAGTTTTCCGCCCTTCCAGGTAAAATGGGTCATCCCCTACTTCGGTGTACCATTCCAGCTCCATGGAAGTTGCCAGATCCTCTGAGATCTTAAGAGAACTATCACGGATTTTTTCCACCTGTTCTGGTGTTCCCATCCAGACCATCTCGGCCCTCTGGAATTCATGTACCCTATCTAATCCCTTGGCTCCTCCTGCTTCCCAGCGATAGGTCCAACCACTACGGTCAAAAAATTTAACAGGTAATTCTTTCTCATCTATCACTTCGTGGGAGAAGAACTCATAGAAAGGCTCGCACTGGGCTGGTGCCAAGACATAGGAAGGATCCTTAAGCCCCTCTTTTAGAAGGTGAATGGGTACGTCCTTGTTGATTACCAGTTCCTGCCGAAATTTATCAAATACCTCTGGGTCTCTCCTTGGAGCAGAGCAGTAGTACATTCCCTCGGGGAGGCCTTCAAGGTACCTCATCTTGTTTAATACGGGTATGGGTATTAGTTTGGGCCACATGCACTCTACAAAGTCCAATCTGTAGATGATTTTTTCCAGGAATATTTCCTCTAAGGCCCTTTGGAGCGAGATAAGTTTTGGCCCGTAGAACCATTGGCCTTTACCTGGGAATTTTTTAACCCAGCCTCGTTTTGCTGCTTCTTCAGTGGCATCTCCCTGGAAGTAAAATTCTTGTTTAGGGCTGGTGGACACCACGGTACCGGGTTCTATCTTGGTAACCTTCTTGGTCAGTTCATCTGATGGTTTAGTGACTTCCACTGTAGATCCGATTCCAGCAGATCCTGTTTTTACTGATTCTTTGATGAACTTCAAAATCCGGTCTACCACGTGTTTTTTGAGTTGGGATTCATTGAGTTCTTCAAATTCTATAATCAGCTTGTTTTCATCCATCTCTGAATTGGATACATAGGGCATGTCCAGTATCTTATCTATGACGGTGGCTCCCAGGTCAACTTCTCCCATCCTGGCGATTCCTGTATCATCATCTACCCATGGCTCTCCAGATAATGAAATATCAATTTTATAAGTATTAACAAGGATTTTACGGATTCCTAAATGATATTTCTTACCTAAAAACTGACCTAAAGGTTTCTTCATCCTTAATAATGCGTCGTGTGCTCTTCCACGTCTTCCAGATACTATTTTCACCTTTAACGTGTTTCCTTCAAGATTCCAGCTTATTATTTTTGAAGCATCATCTAAAGATTCTTGAGGGACACCCTTTATGAACAGTTCCGCATTGGCCTGTTCAATAAATTCTTCAATATCTTTTTGAGCCTCTGAAGCGTCTTTGTTGAATATTATTTCTCCTTGGAGAGCGAATTTCATATCTATAGCACCTGATTTTAATATAAGTTATCAATATAGGTTATCAGTTTATTAATTTAGTTCCAATACTATTTAATAATTATTTTTCAAGTTCCAATACTTTTTCTACCATTATTTCACAAAATAACAGGTCATCAACAGTAGCCAGAAAAGAGTTTAGGGAATCAGCATTTATATCATAGATCAATCGGGTTTCTTTAATTTTAGAATGTATTAGTCCTATATTATCTGGGTTAAGTGATTTTAAGGCAATTTTAGCCTGTTTTCCTGATTGATACTCAAAGGTTATTCTGGCTTTAATCTGCATGGTTTAATTTCGTGGATTGTAATTTAAAAGATTTTCTCCAATTTCCTTTATGGATTTTAGTGCCACTGATTCTGGATAGTCCAACAATATTTTACCTTCCATATCGGCCAGGATCACATTATCATCCCGGGGGATAGAACCCAGAACTTCCAGGCCTAATTCGTTAAGTTTATCTGTTACAAATTCTTCTTCAGCCTTATTGGAGACTTTGTTTATTACTACAGCTATATTTCTTATCCCAATATCTGCGGCTAATCTCTTTATGCGCTCTGCAGTTTCCAGAGATTTAAGTCCGGGTTCCACTACAATTATCATAACATCAACAGCTTCAGCGGTACGTCTGCCTAGATGTTCTATTCCGGCTTCCATATCTAAGATAACAATTTCGTCTTTTTTAAGGATTAAATTTCGCATAAGTGCTTTAAGAAGAACAGATGCAGGACATATGCATCCGTCCCCTCCTTTGTCTATAGTTCCCATGACCAGGAGTTTTAGGGTGTCATCATCCTTTACTTTAACGGACATACTATCCGGGAGGTCGGAGATATTCGGATTGATCTTGAAAACTTCTCCAAATGCTGATCCTGGCTCTGCACCAGTTCTTTCCTTTATTAAATCCCTCATCTTAGAAATGGGTGTGATTTTGTAGTGAATACCCATGCTGCTTGCCAGGTTCATATCTGGATCTGCATCGATAGCGAATACTTTATAAGCCTGGGACAATATAAATGCAAGAGTACCTGAAAGGGTTGTTTTTCCAACCCCTCCTTTTCCAGTTATTGCGATTTTCATTTTCACACTATCCATAATGTTATTTGCATCGTTATAAAAATTGGAAAATAGTATATTTAAATAATAATATTATAGTAAATATAAATCAATAAGTTAGATTACTATCAAGTCATACAACTATTATTTGATTGATCTTATATATTTAAATTTCATAAGAGGAGGACTATTAATGGTTAGAGCATATACTAGAAAAGATTACATAAGGAAAATTCCTGGTTCCAAGATTGTCCAATATGATATGGGTAATCTATCAGGGGAATTCCCTTTAACAGTTAGTCTGGCAGTTAAAGAGCCGACACAACTGTCTCATAACGCACTGGAAGCAGCCAGGATTGCATCCAACAGATTAATGCTGAGGAAATCCGGAAGAATGGGATATCACCTGAAAATCAGGGTATACCCCCACCACATAGTAAGAGAGAATCCAATGGCCACTGGCGCAGGTGCAGACCGTGTTCAGGACGGAATGAGAAAGGCATTTGGTAAACCAGTAAGTTCTGTAGCATTGGTAAATGCAAATCAGAAGATCTTAACTATAAGAACTAATAAGAGGAATTTTAAGGATGCTAAAGAGGCTTTAAGAAGAGCGGCCATGAAATTCCCAGTTCCCTGCAGATTTATAGTGGACAAAGGCGCTGAACTGGTTAAATAATCATATTTTTTTTATTTAAAAACAGGATTAATAGTTGAATATCTAAAAAAACCATAAAAGAGTTGTTTTAGCATGAAGCATGTCGAATTTTTTGAAGAATTAAACAAAGAAGATGTGGCAATTGCCGGTGGAAAAGGAGCTAATTTAGGGGAACTAACACAAGCAGGAATACCAGTACCCCCAGGATTTGTGATTACATCCAGAACATATCAACAGTTTATAAAAGAAACAGGAATCTTCGATGACATAATGGACATTCTTGATGCTACAGACATTAACAATAACCCGGAACTTCAAAAAGCGTCCAAAGATATTAAAAAGATAATCAACGGCACAGAAATTCCAGACGATATAAAAATCCTAGTAATAGAAGCATACAATGCCTTATGCCATAGAATAGGGAAGGAAAACGCCTTAGTAGCAGTCAGATCATCAGCCACCGCAGAGGATCTGCCGGAAGCATCCTTTGCCGGACAACAGGAAACTTATCTTAATGTTCAAGGTGAAGATGATCTTATAAATTACGTCCGCAAATGTTGGGCATCACTCTTCGAAGCCCGGGCTATATTCTACCGGGAAGAAAACAACTTCGAACACTCTAAGGTCTACATCGCAGTAGTGGTTCAAGAAATGGTGGAAGCAGAAAAGGCAGGTGTTATGTTCACGGTACATCCCTCCACTGGAGAAGAGAAGATACTAATCGAAGCTGCATGGGGCCTGGGAGAAGCAGTAGTCTCTGGAACAGTAACTCCAGACACCATATGGGTGGATAAAGCAAACGGACAAGTACTGGATTACCAGGTAAGCGAAAAAAACATCATGTTCCAGAAGGATCCGGATACAGGTCGGACAGTGAAGATACCAGTTCCAGATGACCTTAAGAATAAAAAGGTCCTGAACACAGAAGAGATTGATCAACTAACCGAGTTAGGCAAAAGGATACATGAACATTACGACTTCCCTCAGGATACAGAATGGGCTATTGAATCAGGTAACGTATTTATGGTACAATCAAGACCAGTAACCACGCTGGATAAAATGGCTGGCGAAGCAAAAGCAGGGGATGGAAGTGTGGAAAGAGTAATAATAACCAAGGGATTGGGAGCAAGCCCGGGTATAACTTCTGGAAAAGTAAAAATCATCAAGAACACAGATGAACTAGATAAAATCCAGAAAGGAGACATACTGACTACGGTGATGACCACACCAGATATGGTTCCTGCCATGAAAAGGGCCAACGGAATAATAACTGATGAAGGCGGAGTAACCTGCCATGCAGCCATCATATCCAGAGAACTCGGGATACCATGTGTAGTGGGAACAGGGGATGCCACCAAAATACTCAAAGAAAACTCAGTGGTAAGCCTGGATGGAAACAAGGGATTGATATATGAGGGAAGAATAGAAAAAGAAGCCCCAAAAAAAGAAGAAGCAACAGCAGTACCTACTGTTGTCCAGCAATCAATTCTAACTGTAACCGAAGTAAAAGTAAATGTAAGCATGCCCGAGGCAGCTAAAAAAGCATCAGAAACCGGCGCAGATGGTGTGGGACTCCTCCGGACAGAACACATGATGCTCACCACGGGTATACATCCCAAGAAATTCATAGTAGAAGGCAAGGAAGACGAACTCATCAAGATCTTAGTGGAGAACATACTCAAAGTTGCAGATGCATTCTATCCCAAACCAGTATGGTACAGAACCCTGGATGCACCAACCGATGAATTCAAATCCCTGAAAGGTGGTGAAGATGAACCATACGAACACAACCCCATGTTGGGATGGAGAGGTATAAGAAGAGAACTGGACGAACCAGAAATTCTCAAGACAGAATTCAAAGCCATCAAAAAGTTGCATAATGAGGGGTACAATAACATTGGAATCATGCTACCACTGGTGCAGCATTCTGATGAACTCAAGAAAGCCAAAGAAATAGCCCGAGAAGTTGGTTTAGAACCTCAAAAAGACATCGAATTTGGTATAATGGTGGAAACACCAGCCGCAGCCATGATAATAGAAGACTTCATAGAAGAAGGATTGGATTTCGTAAGCTTTGGAACCAACGACTTAACCCAGTACACACTGGCCATTGACCGTAACAACGAGAACGTTGCAGATTTATATACAGAAAAACACCCAGCAATCTTTAAACTCATAGAAAGAGTTATCAATGAATGTAACAAGGCAGGAGTTAAAACCAGTATCTGTGGACAGGCAGGGAGCATGCCATCTATAGTAGAGAAACTGGTGGAATTGGGAATTACGTCCATATCCGCAAATACCGATGCCGTGGCAACAGTAAGAGAAGTCGTAGCCCGGGTTGAGAAAAAATTACTTCTTAAAGCTGCAAGAAAGATCATACAGGAATAAAAATTGGATTTTTTTTAAAATTTTTTATTTTTTTTATTTTAAATTTTTTTAAATATACCAGATACTAATTTTTTTAAGGGCATAAAAACATGGACGAAAAAGGAATTTCAAAGGACAGAGTATTCGAATTACTCAAAAACTATAAAAAAAGAGATATGACCCATAAATCCGGTAGGATCCTGGGGTCAATGTGCACCTGCCCCCATGAAGTTGGTCTCCAGGCATACACCATGTTTCTTGAATCTAACCTTGGAGATCCAGGACTTTTTCAGGGTACCAAGGCCATGGAAAATGAAGTCATTGCTACACTCGGTGAACTTCTGGGTAATGGTAATGTCTACGGCCATATAATCACTGGTGGAACCGAGGCCAATATAATGGCCATGAGAGCCGCACGGAATATTCGCAGAATAAAAGATCCAGAGATTATCGTTCCAAAATCAGCGCATTTCTCCTTTAAAAAGGCTGCAGATATATTATCTCTAAAATTAAAGGAAGCCCAACTTGACAATGATTACCGGGTAGATATTAACTCTGTAAAGGAGTTGATTTCAGATAACACTGTGGCAATTGTGGGGATAGCGGGAACCACGGAATTAGGGAAGATAGACCCAATTGAAGAACTTTCTGATATCTGCAATGAAAAAGAAATATTTCTCCATGTAGATGCTGCATTCGGTGGATTTTCCATTCCGTTTTTAAACCAGCTAGGATACCATATGCCTAAATTTGATTTTTCACTTCCAGGGGTTTCTTCGGTGACCATCGATCCCCATAAGATGGGGTTGGCACCCATACCCACTGGAGGAATTCTTTTCAGAGATAAAAGTTACCTGGACGTAATGAACGTTGAAACCCCTTACTTAACTGAGGAGAATCAATCCACCATTGTTGGCACCCGTACAGGGGCTTCAACTGCAGCAACCTGGGCATTACTTAAATATCTAGGTGATGAGGGATACCAGAAGATAGTTAAGAAATGTATGGAACTAACCCATCTCCTGGCAGGGGGTATAAAAGACGCAGGATTCCAGTTGGTTACAGAACCCCAGTTAAACATTGTAGCGTTTACTGGGGAGAGAATTGAACCATGTGACATTACAAAACGATTGGATGAAAAGGGATGGGCCTTATCAATAGCATCCTATCCAAAAGCAGTAAGGATCATAGTAATGCCCCACGTAAAAAAGGAACATATTTTAGCGTTTTTAGAAGATTTGAAAAGTATATAGATGTAAAAGCATACAGTACCTATTAAAAATGATTAAAAAGATTAACCTCCCTCTTAGTGAACCGGTAAATTTCCAAGTAGGAGATAAAATCCAGATACGAGGCAAATTGTTTACAGGAAGGGACGCTGCACTACCCAGACTGGTGAGGCTTATAAAGGAAGGTAAAAATCCATTGGAACTCGAAGGTTCTGCATTCATGCACACCGCAGTCAGTGAAGCAGGGATATCCCCTACCACCAGTAACAAGGTGGAAATTGAAAGTAGCATGGCATACCTTTCAAAACTCGGAGTTAAAATTCACATAGGTAAGGGATCGCTGAATCTGGAAACAGTAGATGCCCTCTCTAAGTATGGTTCTGTTTTTGTGGTAACACCGCCAGTAGCAGCTCTCCTGAGAAGTAAGGTACTCTCAAAAAAAATAGTTGCCATCCCTGATGAAGGTATTGAAGCAATTCACCAGTTAGAAGTAGATGGAATCCCGGGAATTGTGGCTGTTGCCCGTGGAGAAACCATAAGTTAAGTCTGTGGAAACCTAAATTAATTATTTTTTTATAAGTAGTTTTTTTTAATTAGTAGGCAATTTTACCTATCAACTGGCTTACCAAAGGCAATATCTCCCGCATCCCCTAGGCCCGGGATTATGTAACCATTTTCCAGCCTATTTTCAATTGAACATGTGTATATCTCCACCTCGGAATGGTTTTCCAGAACCTTTTCAACTCCTTCCTCGGTGGCTATGATATTTAAAATAGCAATTCTACGGGGGTTTCCATGACTCTTTATTTCTCTGATTGAGGTATTCATGGTGTTACCGGTGGCTAGCATGGGATCTGCAAGTAGAACTATTTTATCTGTTATCTCCGGTATCCGGATGTAGCTTACACAGGCATCATATGGTGGTTCCTCATCACGAGAGACTCCCACCACACCACATTCAGCCTCGGAGAAAACACCCATAATTCCCTCTACCATGGGGATTGCAGCTCTTAAAATGGTTATCACCACCACATCATTGATTTCTTTAATTTTTATCCCCTGTGCAGTGTCCAGTGGTGTTTGGATGCTGACTTCCTCTATGTCCATTGTGGACTGGAATTCATAGGCCATATACCGACCCATCTCCAGTAGTCCTAACTTGAATTCTGCCCCACCTATATCTTTGTTTCTTATCTTGGTCAGACGATCCTGCAGGACTATATTCTTAATGATTTTCAACATAGTATATTCCCCCGGGTCTCACTTGAAATTAATAAACATCTCCTACTATTATTTATTTATTTTAACAGTGATTTATTTTTCGCAATAGAGTCTTGAGATGTAAAAAAAATAAGTGGTACAAACAACAAATATAATGGCTAGGTAACATGAAAAAACTGAACATTTTAATAGTAGTCATAATTGTCATTCTTATCATCGCCGGTTTATTATATCTGTTTAGCCAGCCAGCTCCACAGACAGTATCTGGTGATGAGACAACCGTACTTGCAGAGAACCTGGAGGTTCCGTGGGCCATGGACTTCCTTCCCAATGGTACCATGATCTTCACCGAGAGGATTGGGAGAGTAAGCCTCCTGGAGGAAGACGGAACAACCGCTGTGGTGGCGGATATTAATGTAAACCAGGAGTCTGAGTCGGGACTTCTTGGTGTGGCTGTAGATCCAGATTTCAATGAAAATAAGTATATATACTTGTACTACACCCGTGAAGATGGCCAAAATAGGATATCTCAGTTCATACTGGACGGAACACTTACCGGAGAAAACATACTCCTGGATAACATCCCAGGAAGTCCCATACATAACGGGGGCCGTTTAAAATTCGGTCCAGACGGTAAATTATACGCAACTACCGGGGATGCAGGTGCTGAAAATATAGCCCAGGATGTAAATTCCCTGGGAGGGAAAATTTTACGCCTGAACCCTGATGGAACAGTTCCCAGTGACAACCCCTTTGGTAACTATGTTTATACCTATGGTCATAGAAATCCGCAGGGCATAACATGGAACCCTGATAATGGTAAATTATACACATCTGAACATGGACCCACCATGAACGATGAAATAAATATTATATCATCCGGTGGAAACTATGGCTGGCCTGATGTTCAGGGTGATGAAAATAGGTCAGGCTATATAAGTCCCCTAAGGGTATACACCGATTTTACATTAGCCCCTAGTGGAATTGCATTCTATCAGAACCGTTTATATGTCACTGGTTTGAGGGGCAGTCAATTAAGGGTTTTAACCCTTTCAAGTGATGGTGAAAGTATCACAGATGAAAGTATTCTCTTAAACGGCCGGGGTAGATTAAGGGATGTGGTGGTGCATGAAGGTTTCCTCTACATCAGCACTTCCAACCAGGATGGCCGAGGATTACCCAGTGATGGAGATGATAAGATAATTAAAATTAAACTGTAAAGAGGGTCAAACTAATAATTTAATGAATAAAAATCAGAAAAATTTATAAACTGTGATAAAAAGTTGGTATAACAGTAAAATACATAAAAGACAGCTATAAAATCAAGGCAAAGATCATTACTTACTCGGAAACTCCTCTTTTTTTCTTTTCCTTTTATTCTATGTATTTCTTGTCTAAAACGCCAGCATCCGACGGTAAAAAAACTTGATACTGGATATAACAAATATAAGCCCATTAAGAGTTACTATTGGTGATTTTTTTAACCTTCGCCAATAAACCTGCTATGAATGATCCCCCACCACTGCAGTTAGCCTGTTCGTATCCGGGAGTTGAAGGTTCTTTCATTGGCCATTACCACCTGTTTCCTGGTTAGTTCAACCTTCTTTTCTCCATTGGTATTTTCTGAAATAGATATTCCTCATTTTATATTTTTAAAACTTTTTATTTATTAATAGGTATTATTATCATTTATTTAGGGTTCTTCCTTCTTTTTCCGGGATTTTTTATTTTTAAATGATAAGAAACTACTTCTTTCACCTTCTATGTCCTTTTTTGCCTTTTTTTTCTCTTTTTCATCAATCTTCTTTTTTCTTTTCCTTGGAGATAGTAAGTCATCAACATCCAATTACATCACCTAAAAATAAATAGAAAAGTTGACATATTTACCATTTATTTTGCTTAATCAGCTTCTCTTTCCTTTTTTTCTTTTTCATTTCTCCTTTCATTTCTTTTGTTTTACCTTTAATTTCTCCTTCTTTTCCTTGAGTTGCCTTTTAGTTCTCCCATTTCTATTCACCAGTACAATGTGATTACGGGATGAAATAATTTATATCTTAATAAAACTCATTTCTTATTATTTTAATTAAGCTTATTTCATCCTATATCATTATAAGTTGCTACAAAGCAATAAATATTTTTATAATTTAAGATTGAGACAGAAAACAATTCAAATTTAATTAAAATAAGAATAAAGAAGAAATATAACATAAACAATTAGAAAACCTATTTTTTAATGATTTTTTTACCATGTGACTTGGGAACAACCTTTAATTTACCACCTTTAAACTCTTTAACCATTTCTTCACCCTCATAATACATATGTAGAAATAGTGCCAGTGCAGAGACTTCTGAGTGGGGTTGGGTGGTAACTGAGATGTTCCAGTCTGCATCCTGATAAACCTGGGAAGGCACTCGGGATCCTCCAACAACTACCAATTTATCTTCATTAGAATTTTTAATTGTGCTGATTGCATCCTGTACTGGTTCGCCATACATGGTTAGGTGTACAATTTCACCACCATTTTTTTTCCATTCCTTCAGAACATTTTGCCATTTTTCCCGGTATCCAACCTGGAAATCTCCACCCCATCGCTCTTTTACATCGGTAACGTTTTCCATTAGCTTAATATCTTTATCACCAGTTAATATAACTTCTGAAGCTCCGAATGCCCTTGCTGTTAAACAGACATGGGTGGTTATCCTGGCGTCCCTCACTCTGCGGTGATCGAGTCTTAAAACCTTAATTTTTGTCATTTTATATCACTTATTAATCAAATAAACTTTTAAATCAATATTTAATGTATTAAATCATACTCAGGTATCCTATCATTAAAACTAGGGCAATCATCCTGGATATTTCATTGGATGCCCCTAGGATATCGCCGGTGGCATAGATGAATTTCATCCGGGAAACAACTGCCATTATAATTCCCCCAATCAACCCTCCTGCTATACCTATTATCCCTGTAGTGTTCAAGACCAGATACCCGATGATGAGGGTTATAATTAGGGATAAAAGTAATATTTTGGGAGTCATTGCTTCTATGAAGTACTTTCCAGTTCCGTTTGGATAGGGCTTTGAGAAGGTGGAGCAAGTTACGAGTCCCAGTTTGGCTGCTACTTCAGATACAAGCAATATGAAGAATATTAGTCCTATGGGGGCTGATGCTATGGATGCCACGGTTAAAATTCCAACGATAAAGAGATAGGCCAATCCACCTGTACCGATCCTTGTATCCCGCATTATTTGTATCCGTTTTTCGGGATGGCCATGGGCCATCACTGCATCACCGAAATCCACCAGGCCGTCCAAGTGGTGGAAGCCTGTAAACCAGATGGCAAAACTGTAAATTATTGCTGCAGCTACCAGTTGGGGGATGGTGATTAGATCCATTGTAACATAACCTAACAGGCCCACAAGTATTCCAATGAAACCACCAATAATTGGCCATAGCCAGGTGAACTTTGCCATTTCCTGGATGCTGGTGTGGATATTAAGGGGTAATATGGTGGAGAATGATATAAGACCCAGGAACCCTCTATAACTTCCCTTCCAGGATTTCTTATTATCGACTCTTAAATCAGTTTTAAGCTTCATTTTCTATTCCTCAAATATTTTGGACATACAGCCAGCCACCAGGCCCGCGAAAACGTCATCAAGCACCGGTCCAAGCTTTCCAATTACACCTGGTTTTTCTTCATCATATCTTTTGAAGTTAAATATGGCTTTGGTACCCGCGATTTGATTGGCCACTGCCATGCCCAGAACTTCATCAGAATAAAGATAGGCAGGGTCGTCATCAACATCAATGCCCTGTATACGATGTTTTGCCAGATCCTCTTCAAGGCGGATTCCAGCCATGATTAGGGATACTACATTTAAATCTTCAAGGGATTTACACAACTGTTTACGTATTTTTTCAGTGAGCACTTCTGTTTTTTCAACACCCGCGCAGAGTTCCATGCCTGCATCGGCAAGCTCAGTTATGGTAACCCCCACATCTTCAATATAGCCAAATATATCCCGGGGATATCCCATATTTTTAAGGAGCTTAGTAACTGCTTCAGTAACATGTTCTGTTATTAGACTGAGGCTTTCATTTGAATCAGTTGTGTATTCTATGTTATTACCAATGGGACAGGCCACGATTATTGAATCATTTGAAACAGAAATTGAATCATTTAAATTATTATCATTCAAAAAGGTATTAATCAATCCTAAATTTTGATAGGCCAAATTTTTAGCATCAATTACATATTTAAATAAAGCAGGTAAGGCACTTTCATTAATTGAATCCTTTAATAGTACTATAAAATTTAAATGAAGATTTTTATCTGCAGTTATAATTACGGTGATCTTTTCATCAGTTAAGTTTATAATTTTTTTTAAATCGAAGCTTCCCATATTTGTTGAGGGTTCTAAAATATCATATTCTTTTATTTTGTGGTTTAAATATTCATCTTTTTGGAATTGATTCAAAGATTCAGTCTGGTTATATGCTACTATGGATTTAACTGTTTTTATTCCTCCTCCTAATCCTTCGGAATTGATGGATAAAAATCCATTTTTTCTTTCTATAATCAGTATTTCATGGTTTATTTTAACCAAAGCATCGTTAAAACAGGTTTTTATTTCCATATTCATCATCAACTTGAAAATATTGTAATTGGGAGAGTTTCTTTATTTCTATTGTATATATCGTATTGTTCCTATTTTAAGGTAATCAACTTATTTGTTATCTGACCTTAAGACCAAATTATCTTCCAATAAATTTATGATTTATGGTGCACTAATATGTAATAAAGTGAAAAATGCAAAAATATTTTTGCTTTCCACAGTCTGCTTAAGTCATAGAATTGGAGTCGTAAACATGGTAGAAATAGGTTTTAAATTAATAAGTGAAATTTTTGGTCCTAATGAATTGATAAGTTATGCAAAACACGCTGAGGAAGCAGGATTCGATTTTGCAAGTATATCCGACCATTACCATCCCTGGCTGAGCCAGCAGGGTAACAGTCCTTTTGTCTGGAGCACACTGGGAGGTATTTCCCAGGTGACTGATAACATAAATCTCATGACCGGGGTAACCTGCCCTACTTTCAGGCAGCACCCTGCATTGGTTGCACAGGCAGTGGCTACTATTGCCGTGCTCATGCCCGGAAGGTTTATACTTGGCGTTGGTTCAGGGGAAAATTTAAATGAACACATCTATGGCGACCAATGGCCATCGGCACCTATTAGAATTGAAATGCTGGTCGAAGCAGTGGATGTAATCAGAACCCTCTGGCAGGGAGGGATGCAGGATTATGACGGAATTTATTATCACTTAGAAAACGCCCAGATCTACACCCTTCCAGACGAACTTCCTCCCATCTATATGGCTGCAGACGGTCCAATAGCTGCTGATGCAGCTGCTGATAACGCAGATGGTATAATAGTGAGTGGGGGAAAGAAAGAAATACTGGACTTTTTTATGAGGAATGGCGGAAAAGGAAAACCATCTTATACCGAGATATCATCAAGCTGGGCAGAAACAGATGAAAAAGCAGTGGATTTAGTTTATAAATATTGGCCAATTGTAGCCATTAAAGGGAATATTAGCTGGGAAATACCCACTCAAACCCATTTTGAAGGGCTAGCAGAGAATGTTAAGAAAGAAGATGTCCCTACATCCATACCCTGCAGCTCAGACCCCCAGATCCATATCGATTCGATAAAAAAGGCTGAAGAATCAGGGTTTGGAAAGATATGCGTCCAGCAAATCGGAGACAATCAGCACGAATGCATAGATTTTTACAGGGAGGAAGTGCTTCCTGAGTTTAAATAATGGGTTAATTATATTAACAGTTGTATTCAAATCCCAATTTAGTCATATATAATTTAAAATCATTTGCCGATTTTAAGTTTTAAATGATTATAAGCAAATTGACTGTCTTTAATCTCCAAATTTAAATTTTAAAATCCCTGTTGCTATGAGTGGAAGAGATACTGAACCAATGAATGCCAATAATAATGAATTTAAATGGGCTGAATAAGCTCCAACTGCGGCATAGGCCATTGAAATACCTAAATTGGCCAGTAATATTAATCCCATAAATCTTTTCCAGGGCATATGTCCCATGCCCGCTATAAGTATGGAGGCTTCCCCTAAAACAGGGACTGAACGGAATATCACTACAATCCAGTCACCAAACCTGTTTTGAATTTTTTCAAGTTTCATATGTTCTTCATTGCCCACTATTTTTTCTGAAAGGGTTGAACCAAGAGTTGAGCCTAAATAATATCCAAATATGCAGCTTACAGTCATACCAGTCCAGGAAATGATAGTTCCGGGTATAAATCCCAACAGATAACCTCCTGAAGTACTGACTATGCTTGATGGAATTGGGGCCAATATATCAATAGATAATAGACCACCCACAGTAACGAAAATTAACCATGGCGATGATGTTGAACTTAAAAAGTTACTGGTCCAGTTTTCAATGGAAAATCCCAGAATTAAGAAGGGGGCTATTAAAATTAGGAGTAGTAAAAATGAAAGGACTGTCAATTTAATTAGATATTTCATATTATTTTTTTACCTTTTTCCCTGTTTAGCAGCCCCCTCAGAACAGTAATAAAAGTCTATTAAGTTATATTCGCTTCCAATTGGGCATTCACCACATAAACAGCCCTTTTTCTCCATTTCGCAATCAGTTTTGCCTCGAGCACAGAACAGATGTTCGTTTCTATTTTTCATACACTCATTTATTGTAGGGCATCCCGGACAGATGCATCTATCTGCATTTTCTTTTGTGTATGGAACTATTATCTCGCCTTCTTCTTTAACAACTGAACTTATCTTGTATATGTTTCCAGCAGCCTTGTGCATCTGACCGTCTTTTTCACCATGTAGATCGGTGAAATATAATCCTCCAGGTCCAAAGGCAATTCCACAGGGACTTGCTGCATTTTCACCGGTGTATTTTACGAAGATGTCGTAAGAATTTATTGCTGTGCCATCCTTGTTTAGTTTCATTTTGATTATGTTTTTTCCTTTAATGCCTGGCCCCTTTTGGTATGATCCCCCGAAAAAGGCTACGAAGAGTTCATCATCAAATTCATATGGGAATTCTTCGTTTTGCATGAAATCCAATGCAGTTATTCCCTGACTTAGATTATGCCAGAATATGGAATTGGTACGCATGCTCTCTGGCCAGCCATAGTTTTCACCAGCCTGTACTCGAGCCACACGGTCATCATATGCTGGACCATTGTCTGCTATATACAAGGATTCATCGCTCTTTCTCCATATGGCCCCAAAAGGGTTTCTAAATCCCTTTGCAAAAATTAAACTATCCTTCTTGGGATTATCTTCTGGCACGCTCCCGTCCAGGTTCATTCTTAAAATTTTTCCCCTTAAATCATCATCATCCTGGGCAACTTCTGGTTTGATCATTCCGTCACCAACATTTACGTACAGTTTACCGTCAAATCCAATGGATATTTCCTGCATTTGGTGGGCTGCTTTAATTGATGGGATGTCTTTAATTATGGTTTCTTTTGAGTGCATTTTTAGCCCATCTTTACTTTTGGTTCTTAATAGCTGATTTTTCATTTCCCCATCTTCTTCGTAGATCATGGAAACAAACAGATCTCCGGATTCAGGTTCAATGCAGAGTCCAGTTAGACCAGATTCTCCGGTTCCCGGGAATTCGTAGTTAGGTTCGTAGTTAAGTAGATTTTCGGCATAAGTATGCACTTTCCAGTCGTTAGTTATAGCTTTGATATTTCCATAGAGTTCAGTAACGTATAGTAAAACATCTTCTGGTTTACTGGTAGGTTCCTTAACAAATGCAAGATTCACCGGTAGATCGAGTCCGGTAATCATCTTTTCTATTTTAAATCCAGGAAAAACCCACCATAATTTATGAATTTCTTCATCCATGCCCTCACCTTCATTTATTAATGTTTTTTTAATATGAAATCATGTCCATGTTAATAATAAATATATAATTTAGAAAATAAATAATTTTATCTTAATTCAGTTAATTTGATTTAATAACATTTTATAACAAATAAAATATTAAATATTAGATGAACCTATATATTTAATAAATTATTCGTGAGGTGAGAAAATGGTAAGAGTAGATTTTAATATGGATAATATTCAAAAGTGTTTATGTCCGGAATGTCCTGTGCAAGCTAAAAGTGAATGTGTGAAGGTAAAGTTGAACGAATTATCATCTAAAAGTAGTGGAAGTCCGGGTAAAGATGATGTACCAGGGTTATATTGTTCAACTGGTAAGGCAACATGTGAAGATCTTGATCCTGGTGAAATGTGCCAGTGTACAAAATGTGAAGTTTTCAGGGAATATAACTTGGATAAACACAAGCCGGGTAGTTACTTCTGTGCAATTGGTGCATCAGATTAATAATTTTTTATTTTTGAATTTATAAAATAATCAAACCCATACCCACTTTTTTTAATCAGACCAAGACCATAATTCAGCTAGTCCATACAACATCATTTAAAGAACCAGCATCATCATAAATTATTATTAATTGTTTAATATTTAAAGGGAAAAATTAATTATAGGATGGTTGATTGGGCAAGAATCAGGGTACCAAGGCGTAATATTTTTCATATATTCCCATAACTTAATTTAAAGGTGATTTTTTTTACAATCAAAAACTATTTAATTTCTGCACAGTAATATATTCTATGGATCAGGTGGTTTAAATGAAAGTGCATCTTAGGATTTTTGTAGAGATGGAAAATCTGGGTAAAGCAATGAACGCCTTAACCGACGCAGGTATAACTGGTTTTTATATCCTGGAATATAAGGGGATGTCTCCAGAGGACTGGAAAGGCTTTTCAATAAAAGAAGATCCCAAATCAGCCATTGGGATGATACATAAATTCGCTACATCTGCAATATTAATATGCTCTGTGGTTGATGAAGAAAATGTGGATGGGATGACTGATATAATTGTAAAAGAATTGGAAGGAGAAAAATACACTATATTACAAGTTCCCATTAGAAAAATCATATTGGGAAAGGGCAATAAAAAGTAATAATATTCTTAAATTATTATAGATTTTTTTTAAATACTTTTAATTTAATTAAAAAACTGATTGAAAATAAAAAAATAAAAAAAACAGGTAAATATATCCTGTTTAACTTATCTTATAGTTTTTATATTGGCTATTTAACTTAATAATTAAATAAGCAATTAAACTTTGGTAGCTTCCACTAGTTCTTCCTGAGTCATGGCTGCTAGATCTTTAACCTGATTTACATCCAATCCCAAGCCTTCTGCCACTTTGGTTCCATACTCTGTATCACATTTGTAGAACAATGCAGTTTGACGGTACTGTATGTTTTCCTTTGCTTCCTGCATATGACCCACTAGATTTGATATAAGGTTTGTCCTAGCAGAGTCATCCATCACCCTTCGGTAAAGTTCTCCTGCTTGTATAAAATCAACATCTTCAGTTGGACGTGTATGTCGATCAATTACTGCTTGAACTTCAATTTGAGGGGGATTAAATGAGATATCTGGTTCAGGGCCGCCCATGCTGTTGGGATAGTAATTAGGTGCTGATTCACCATTACCATCCACGTTCATATAACTATCCCTTTGATAATTATTTACTTTTGCATTTTTCGCCTGGTTAATGGGTATCTGATGATGATTCGCCCCTAGCCGGTGGCGCTGGGTGTCTTCATATGAAAATAATCTACCCTGAAGCAACTTGTCAGGAGAGGGACCTATTCCTGGCACGAAGTTTGAAGGTGCAAAGGCGGCTTGTTCCACTTCTGCAAAGAAATTTGCTGGGTTCTTGTTAAGTATCATCCTTCCCAGTGGTATTAATGGGTAATCTTTGTGGAACCATACCTTGGTGATATCGAATGGATCAAATTTATATTCCTCAGCTTCTTCCTGTGTCATTATTTGCACATAAACATCCCACTGTGGATAATCCCCCTCTTCTATTGCATTAAAAAGGTCTTCTGTTGCATGATTGGGGTTTTCACCGGCCATCTTTACAGCCTCTTCATTATTGAATGTTTTATTACCCAGAATGGATTTGAAATGGACTTTAACCCATACATGATCTCCATCCTGATTGTACCACATGTAAGTATGGCTTGAGAAACCGTCCATATGTCGGAAGGAGTAAGGTGTTCCCCGGTCAGAGAAGAGTATGGTTACCTGATGCACTGATTCAGGGGTCAGTGAGAGAAAGTCCCAAAACATACTCGCATCTGGTAGATTGGTTTGAGGATTTCTTTTCTGGGTGTGTATGAAGTCTGGGAATTTAATGGCGTCTCTGATAAAGAAAATAGGAGTGTTGTTACCCACCAAGTCATAGTTTCCTTCTTCTGTGTAGAATTTAACTGCAAAACCACGAGGATCGCGTGCAGTGTCAGCTGAACCACGCTCGCCACCAACAGTTGAAAATCTTACAAATACATCTGTTTTTTTACCAACTTCACTCAAGAAAGCTGCTCGAGTATATTTGGACAGGTCATTAGTTACTTCAAAGTAACCGTGTGCACCGGCTCCTTTAGCATGAACCACTCTTTCTGGTATTCTTTCCCGATCAAAATGGGCTAATTTTTCAATTAAATGAACATCCTGCAACAGGGTGTAACTATCTCTTGTTCCGGTAGTTATTGATGCCTGGTCATTTGGAACAGTTTGACCCTTATTGGTTGTTAATTTTTTATTTCCCATCAAATTCATCCTCCATAAATTTCTATAATGATATTTTACAAGAAATGTTGTACTATATTAAAATTGATTCTATATAAGTTTGCATGGTATTAAAATAACACCACAACAAATGGAAAACTCAAAAAACTAGAGAAATTCCCCACCATCATTCAACGATATTTAGAAGATGGTCAAGAAACATATTCTCATATGAGCATCATCATCATAATTGAATTATTTTTTCTTTTCACAATCAAAACAGAGATCAGTATCCTTATTGGTTTTAAATATTTTTCCACAGTTTTTACATTGAACAGTTTTTAATTCTGATTTTTTATCAACAATTTCCAGTGAACAGGGACATTTCCATCCCATTTTGCCTTTAAGCGACTGTTCAAAGGCTTTTTCGTCGAATTCCTTTTCAGACATTATTCTATCCTCCATATACTATTATGCAGTGTTACAATAATTTAGTTTCTTCTGTGGGCTTTGGAACTTTAACCACCAAAAAACGAAGAGTTGAATCGCTTTCATTATACCAGCAATGTGGAATTCTGGCGGGACTATCAATTAGTGTGTCCATAATTACTTCTTTTTTTTCATCACCGATTTCTACTATCCCTTTTCCTTCTAAGACATAGAAAAAGACATCAACAGGTGTTATGTGTTTTATAAGCGATTCTCCAGGTTGAAGGGTTATATGCACAGTCATGGCGTTTTCTGTATCATACAACTTGCGTACATCGACCTTATGGGGAGTGTCAGCTATTGGGGTGTTTTCCATCTGGACTATATTCATCTAAACCTTTCCCTTATTAATATTAACATTCACTTTATCTAATTTTTTCAAGTTAAAAATACTATTAACTTGTTGATTTATTAAATTGAGTTGTATTTAAATATAAATGGGAGATTTATTCTCCCATTATGGCTTTGATATCCTCTTCAGGGTCCCCAATAGGTTTTAGATCGTAGGTAGTGACCAGATAATTTATGATGTCTTCGTTAGCCCATCCTGGTAATATAGGACCTATGTACATTCCTTTGATATTCAGGGATAGTAGGCTCCATAATATAGCTGCGGCCTTCTGTTCCATCCAGCTCAGGATAATGGTAAGTGGCAGATCATTTAGTTCTAAGCCGAATAATTCTGATAATGCTACTGCTATGTCTACAGCTACGATTGCATCGTTACACTGTCCCAGATCTATCAGCCGGGGCACTCCTTCTATATCACCCAGATCCATTTCGTTAAACCGGTATTTTCCACATGCCAGGGTGAGTACAACGGTGTCCTCTGGTAGTTTCTCTACAAATTTGGTGTAGTATTCAGCCTGGGGTAGTGGAGAGTCGCATCCGCCCACCAGGAAGAATCTCTTTATTTTGCCAGCTTCCACCAGTTCTTTAATTTTAGGGGCCAGGGACAACACGGTAGATGCTCCGAATCCTGTGCTTAAGATCTTTTTGTTTGGTTCATCTTCCAGGTTACCCAGTTCCAGTGATTTTTCAATTACAGGTGTGAAATCGTTGTTTTCGATGTGTTGTACTTCTGGTAATTCCGCCACTCCACTGGTGAACATTCTTTCTTTGTATTCGTCTTTGGGTAAAAGAACACAATTTGATGTTCCAAGAATCGCTACTGGATATTTTGCGAAGGTCTTTTTCTGGTCGAACCAGGGCCCGCCCAGTTGTCCAACCAAGTGTTTATATTTTTTAAGTCCGGGGTATCCGTGGGCTGGTAACATTTCTGAGTGAGTGTAAACATTTATTCCTTTTCCTTCAGTCTGTATTAATAAGTCCTCCAGATTCTTGAGGCTGTGTCCAGTGACTAGAATTCCAGGGCCTTTAAAGGCGCCGACCGGTACTTCAGTTGGAACTGGTTCGCCATAGGTTTCTATGTGGGCTTTTTTGAGGAGTTGCATGGTTTTGGTGTTCATCTCACCTGCTTTCAGTGACATTTCTATTAATTTATGGGCATCGAAGTTTACGTTGGTGAGGGTGGAAAAGAAACCTTCTTCCAGGAAGGCGCTTACTTCGTCATCAGTGTAACCTAATTCCCTGGCGTGATAAAGATACGCTGATATTCCCTTGATTGCAAATAGCAGGTTATCCTGTAACCTGGCAACAGTGGGCTGTTTACCACATACACCTACGGTGGTGCATCCTGTACCCCTCGCTGTTTGGGAGCACTGGTAGCAAAACATATCCAATGCCTTTTTTTTCTCTTCTTTAACAGTTTCTTCTTCCTCTGGGACGAACTGGTCCTTGCCAACTCCACATAGTGGGCATAGCCATTCATCTGGTAAGTCTTCAAATTCTGTTCCTGGCTCTATACCGGAGTCAGGGTCTCCTTTCTCTGGATCATAAATATAGTCGCATACTACACATCTGTACTTCATAAACAAATCACCTTTCGTTCGGTTTATTCCGAATGTTCTATCTTCTCCGAACAAGAGTATTTATATGTTACGGTTATGAAAGAAATAACAGGACTTTATTATGGTATGTGATTGAAACCATAAAAAATTTTGTGAGAATTATGAATAAAAATCAAGAATATAACCACCAGGTAGAACTATTCTCCACTCCAAAGGGATTATATGTAGTTGACAGCCCTATAAAAATTAAAATATTAGATTTGCTACGTGAAAAAGAAAGGAAATTCGATGAAATAGTAAATTTATCTGGTAAAGCAAAATCCACCATATCAGAACACCTTAAAAAACTGTTTGTAGAAGGAATAGTGGATTCAAGAACTGACCCAAAAGATGCTCGGAAAAAAATATTCTTCTTAAAATCAGAGTATCTGGGGGAACTATCCCGGGAAAAATTAATTAAAGAGGATTTAAAAAAATATATCCAAAGTTACTTGGAAAGTGAGGGCAATCCATTTGAATTCTTTAGACTGTTATTTCAAACCATAAGAGTTTCTTTAATAAGTCAGGGGATCAATGTTGACCCTGTATTACATGAAGCAGGTGTTCAAGTAGGGAAAACACTATATACTTCCCTGGAAAATTCTATTGATGAGAAATTCATAGAAAACATAGCTGGTTTCTGGGAGTCCCACCAGATTGGACAGGTGGAAGTTGTAAGTATGGATCCCATGGTAATAAATGTTCACGACTGCTTTGAATGTAAAGGACTGCCCTACATGGGTAAAACCGTATGCGCATTTGACACCGGTCTTTTACAAGCATTATTTTCTGCCCATTACAATCAACCCTGCGAAGTTACAGAGATTGAATGCTACGCCACCGGAGACGACTACTGTGGGTTTATAATAGAATAAAGTTTAATAATCAGAAATGATATTTGGAGAACAATATGATAATGGTAATCGACCCCCAAAACGCAGGTATTGCTGGAAACATGGTTATAGGGGCCATGATAGATCTGGGTGTTAACCAAGAAGAAGTCCAGGATATCATGGAACATTATGCATCCTTCTTTGGGGAGATTGAAGTTGATATTAAGAGGATCCGGAAATCAGAGATTACAGCCACCTACGTGAATGTGGAGTGTCAGGATAAAGAGCCAATAAAATATGAAGAACTATTAAGGCGTTTTTCTGATATAACCCATGAGAAGGTAACACCTGGCATGATTAACCTGGCAAGAAATGTTTTTAAAACAATGGCTGAAGCTGAATCTACAGTCCATGGAACCAGCCTGAAAAATGTTCATTTCCATGAGATCGGAGCTGCAGACGCAGTGGCAGATGTTATTGGTGCAGTTTACTGCTTTCATCAGTTACAGCTGCACACTCAGAAAACTTATGGGATGCCGGTGGCCTTAGGTGGTGGGAGGATAGAATCAAGTCATGGCTCACTAAGCGTCCCAGCACCGGCGACCCTGGAGATACTCAAAGGAGTCCCTGCATTCGGGGGTCCTGTCAACTTCGAGCTCACCACCCCTACTGGGGCGGCTCTTTTTAAGAATATGGTGGATGAGTTTTTAAATTACTACCCCATGCTCATCAACGAGAAAATAGGCTATGGAGCTGGCAAACGGGATCTTTCATTTCCCAATACATTAAGAGTTTTAACTGGGGAGGCCCCCATGAGAACGGATAAAGTAGCCATTTTGGAGACTAATTTAGATAACATTAGCGGTGAAGTACTGGGACATTCATTCAGCAACTTGCTTGAAGCCGGGGCTCTTGATGTAACCATCATACCCACCCAGAACAAGAAAAATCGGCCAGGACATCTCCTCAGAGTTATAACCCGGCCTGATGATTCATCAATAATTTCAGAAGCGATAATTCGAGAGACAGGAACACTGGGAGTAAGAATACTGCCCTATGTGCATAGAAATATCGCCGAGAGGAAGATTATACCCATCGAAATGGATATAGCTGGGGAAATGGCTCAGATCAACATTAAAATCGGGCTAATTGGAGAGGAGATAATCAGCATAGCACCTGAATATGAGGATGCCAAAATAATATCTAATAAAACAGGAATCCCACTTAAAAATGTGATAAAACAGGCAAGTGAGGAATTCAAAAGAATATTGGATGAACAGGCAATTATTTAGTTTTTTTAATAATTCAATTTTGAAATAGGTGAATAATTCAATGGTTAAACCAAAGGCCATCACAGTACTATCCGGTGGACTGGACTCCACAGTAGCCACTGCATACTTTAAGGATAAATACGATATGCAAGCATTAACCTTTAATTACGGTCAAAAAAGCGCCAGGATGGAAATCCGATCAGCACAGGCTGTTTGTGAAAAATTAGGTATCGGCCATACAGTTATAGGACTCCCCTGGCTCATAAATCTGGGAAATTCAGCCTTAACATCTGATGCTGATGTTCCTAAACTCGAATTTCATGAACTGGATAGTAAGGAAATATGTGATGAAAGTGCACGGAAAGTATGGGTCCCCGGGAGAAACATAGTATTTACAGCCATAGCCACATCATTTGCAGAGAGTTCAGGCGCGGAGAAGATTGTAGTTGGATGGGACCTTGAAGAAGCAGTTACCTTTCCAGATAACTCTAAAAAATTTTTAGATGCATATAACAGAGTTCTGGAGATTGGATCTATTCATGATATAGAGATAGAAGCTCCGTTAATTGATAAAACTAAAAAAGAAATAGTAAAATTAGGGGTTGATATAGACGCACCCCTAGAGTTAAGTTATTCATGTTATACGGGTGAGGAAAAACACTGTGGTATCTGTGAATCATGCATGAGGCGGAAAAGAGCTTTTTCAAGCTCTAATATAGTAGATGAAGTTGAATATAAGGCTAATTTTATTTAATAACCATCAAAACATCGCCGGCTTCAACTGTGTCTCCTTCATCAAAGTACACTTGTTCTACGGTACCAGATTGGGTTGCGTTCACATCATTTTCCATTTTCATAGCCTCTAATACGGCAACTACGTCGCCTGCATTTACCTGATCACCTTTTTTAACTTTAAGCTTCAGAATCATGCCCTGCATGGTGGTGGATACGCCTCCTTCCACACTTCCCCGGGGTACCTTATCTTGGTTGGGTTCTATTTCCATGTAACCGACAGGTGTGATCTTCACATCGTAGACTTCACCGTCAACATTAACTGCGTATTCTGTGGGGATTCCTGGTTCATCCTTATCTGATGTATCTTCTGGCGGTTTTAATTCTTCTTCTTCAGTTTCTCCCCGGAGGAATTTCACTGCAACCTGTGGGTATAATGCGTAGGTTAACACATCTTCTTCTTTTTTAACAATGCCCTTTTCTTCAGCTTCTTTACGACATTTTTCAAGCTGGGGCTCCAGTAGATCCGCAGGTCTTACTGTTATCCTTTCTTCATCACCTATTATTTTATGGACAACTTCATCGTTAATCGGTGCAGGAGGTCTGCCATAGAATCCTTTGATGTATTCTTTAACTTCCTTAGTCACGTTTCCGTACCTTTCACCGTTTAAGACGTTTAATACCGCTTGTATGCCTACTATTTGGCTGGTTGGAGTTACCAGTGGAGGGTATCCCAGGTCTTTACGGACGCGGGGTACTTCCTTGACAACGTCCTCATATCTATCCAGAGCGTTCTGGTTTTTAAGCTGTGATACGAAGTTTGAAAGCATACCGCCAGGGATCTGGTAGATTAACACATCGGTATCTATCTTTTCAGAGATAGGATCTATTAAACTGCTGTATTTTTCACGTATTTCTTCGAAATATTCCTTGATCTTCTTTAAAAACTTTAAATCAAGCCCTGTATCATATGGTGTATTTTTTAGTGCGGCAACTATGCTCTCAGTTGGGGGTTGTGAAACACCCCAGGAAAGAGGTGATATAGCAGTGTCGAGTAGGTCAACACCTGCTTCACAGGCAGTGTAATAACTCATTGGAGTCATACCACTGGTACAGTGGCAGTGTAAGTTAACCATAAGGTTAGTTTCTTCTTTAAGGGCCTTGATTAAGTCATAAGTATCATAGGGGGATATTAACCCAGCCATATCCTTTACACCTACTGAATCACACCCTAATTCTTCTAGCTTCTGGGCTAATTCTACGAAACTCTTATTGGTATGATATGGGCTTACTGTGTAGCTTATTGTAGCCTGAACATGTGCGTCCTGTTCTTTGGCTACCTTAATGGCCATTTCCATGTTTCTGATGTCATTCAGGGCGTCGAATATCCGGAATACATCTATACCGTTTTCGTAGGATTTTTCCACGAATTTACGGACTATATCATCAGAGTAATGTTTGTACCCCACCAGGTTCTGGCCCCGGAGGAGCATCTGTAAGGGGGTTTTGGTTACTATCTCTTTAAGCTGCCTCAGGCGTTCCCACGGGTCCTCGTTAAGATAGCGGATGCATGTATCAAAGGTTGCACCGCCCCAGGATTCCAGGGAGAAATAACCCACCTTATCCATTTCCTCGGCTATGGGTAACATATCTCTGGTTCGCATTCTGGTTGCCATCAGTGACTGGTGGGCATCTCGGAATGCTGTTTCAATGATTCTTATTTTTTTCATTGGTGACCCTCACTTGGAAATATTTCTTTAATATACCTAATTGCAAGTAGCAAAAAAAAATTAGTTTCTTTATATACATAGGTGGGGGTGCTATATATATTTATGATCGATTATCATGAAAAAATTGGTTAAAATGTGCAGAAATGGTATGTAATTCACAACTTCTAGATAAACAGTAGAATCTATTATTTTGATTTGTCACTCGTAATCCATGGAGTAATTGTATTTTTTAATTTTAAATTGGGTACACTATATTTCGCACACTATGTAGTCCTGGTTTTGGTAGACCACCTTAACAAAGTCTGGGAGGAACTCTGGGAGACTTTCACTCACTGGTTTACTAAAATACACAAGGGGATAGAACTCTGATTTAACATAGATGAGCTTGAAGGGATCATTATGGGAATTTAGGGCCAGTCTTTTATCCAGCACAAGGTATCCTATCTTCGCTTCTTCTAATGAGGCTTGGGACATGTTTTTATTGAAATACTCAAAGCCATAGTGGATAGGCATGCCAGACATGGTGGCCAGGAAGGTACCGGTGAAGAGGTTGTTGGTCAGTATGGACTTACTTTTATCCCCGTTGGTGTTGAACCAGTTTGCCAAGTCCACCATGGATTCAGATGGAGGAGCAATATCAAGTGATCCGTACTCGTTTGTCACCTTGAAAATGCCAAAATTTGACTGTTCCACTGCTAAAACACCACTTAGAATGGATAAACTAAATACGGCCACAAGTAAACTTACCCTGAATTTATCTGATGAAAAATTCTTACTATTTTTAAGTCTTTCGTAAAGCTGGCTTAATCCAAAGCCACCTATTATTGAGAGGGGTATCAGTAGGTAAACCAACAATCTGTAGGATATGATGTTTATGCCGAAGTAATAGGAGATGCTCAATAGGAACATGGACAGGATCCAGATGAGGATGAACAGATCTTTTCTGGATATTTTATTCAGTGACTTTCCATACATTCTATTTAAAGAGAATATTATTCCTGTAATGCCAAATATCAGTACAATAATTCCGATATTAAGGTATCCATCCACACTTAAAGGCTTGTTATATGCTATGGATGTGGCCAGTCCAGTTGCAGCCGAGATACCCTCATTTATTATGGCGGTGATGATGTCTGGCTGGAATATCAGAAGGTAGATCATTCCTAAGAGTACCAGGCAGACTGGTAGGAGCAGGAATGCCCCGTAGAACTTGAATATGCGAATATTCCTGTAAACTATTAATTCTACCAGGCTTAAAAGTGTTATGATTAAGATGATAATAAAACTTGCAGGTATATGGGTTGAAACCATGACAATGAAGAGAATGCTGGAGAGAAGTGCATATTTCACCAGGTTTTCCTTAATGGATCGGTAGTAGAAATAAATTGATAGGGGTAGAAATATTAAGGCCAAGTTTTCAGGGATGGGGAGCATGATGCGACCTAAGAGAAAACTGGAAATGACTAAAAACCCTGCGGATATACCGGCGATTGTCCCATAGAATTTACGGGCCACAAAGCTTACTGACAGGACTATGAACATGGCGAAGAAGGGCTGCAGGGCCCGTGCAATCTGGAAGTAGTCCACCCTGGTGATCATGCCCAGTGCTAAAAGTAAAAAATGAAACAGAGGAGGGTATCCTATTTTCTGGCCTAATGGAGCGTTTAAAAGTGGGTCTGTTAATACAAATCCGTATTTAGCATAGACCATGGTGTATTGTACATGGATAATTATGTCCCAACTTAATGGCCACTGAAATTTCAGTGTGGTGATGAGTGCAACTGCAAATGCGATTATAGCTGGAATAACCCATAGATGCCACTTATGCACTGTTTTCTGATTCATCCTGACACCGTAAGTTTGATTTTTCATTAATTCATCTCAAAATTTGCATTGTTTGTAATCTTATAAAAATTATGCATTTATTTGAGGAAATTCTTTCTATCTTATATTATTAAATCAACTAAAAAAATTATATGTGTACTCATATTGGAACGATTTTACACTGAACTCCTTATTAATCCTTGATATTAATTATTAAATATATTTTCCATTTTTCTCTGTTTTTTCATCATTCTCTTATTATAGTGGGAAAATTTGCAAACCTCTTTCATGTTTTTTCAGTGATATAACAAACTTTATATGTTGACAAGCACTAACATTAAAGTAAGTTATTAATAACTATATATTTGTTTATGATATGATTAAATTAAAAGAATGGAGAAATTTTTTATGGGGAAAAAAGCGCTGTGTGTAGGTATAAACAACTTTAAAAATTATCCTGAGAGTTCACTCAATGGATGTATAAACGATGCATACGATATGGAAGATATACTGATGAAATACATGGGGTTTAAAGAAAATGAAGTGGTTAAACTCATGGATAAAGAGGCGACCAAGGCAAATATAATGAAAAACCTACAGGAAATGGTCGAAGGAGCTAAGTCAAATGAATATGATAGTCTGGTGTTTAGCATGTCCAGTCACGGTACACAGATGCCGGATCTAAATGGGGATGAGCCAGATGATTTTGACGAAGCCTTCTGCCCCTACGACCTGGACTCAAAGGGAGATGACTGGGATCCCAGTGGGATAATAGTAGATGATGAGTTCCATGACCTTTTCATACAGCTACCAGAAGATGTAGTACTTGAAGTTTATCTGGATACCTGCCACAGTGGAACCGGTTTAAGGATTATGAAACCTCTAGTAGACAGGGAACCAAGATATATACCGCCACCATCCAGGGAAGTCTTACAGGAAGTTGAGGGTAGAGAATTCAGACACCCTCCACTTTTAAACAACCACATTTTATGGGCTGCCTGCCGGTCGGATCAGACCAGTGCTGATGCTTTTATTAATGGAGAATGGCACGGGGCATTCACCTATTACTTCTGTAAGGAGATAAAAAACTGTGAAAATAAGTCATCAAGGGATGAAATACTAAAAAATGTTGCCCAGCAACTTGAGAAAAATGGTTACAACCAGGTACCCCAGCTTGAATGTGATGCAACAACAAGAAAAAAGAAATAGGTTGAGTTTCAGGAATCATTCAATTAAATAGATCAAGAATTATTGATGTTTCAGAAATCATTGACTTAAAATTAATATTAACGATCCCTATTGCCAACTATGAATTCATCCACCATTTCACGTGCTTCATTATCTGGGAACTGTTCTGGTGGATGTTTCATGGTAAAAGCTGATATTGAGGTGAGTTGTCCTCCGATATTCCTCTCCAGGGCCAGTTTACAGCATCTAATTGCGTCTATAACACATCCTGCTGAATTAGGTGAATCCTCTACTGAGAGACGTAATTCTATATTCATGGGCACATCACCAAAGGTTTTACCCTCCATGCGCAGGAAGCATAGCTTGTTATCCTGCTGCCAGGGCACGTAGTCGCTGGGACCAATGTGTATATTTCCTGGTTCCATCCTCTTATCCAGTACCGACTGTACTGCCTCTGTTTTTGATTCTTTTTTGGAGTCCAACCTGCTCCGGTTCAGCATGTTTAAAAAGTCGGTGTTACCACCGGTGTTGAGCTGATAAGTCCTCTCCAGTTTAACACCTCTATCTTTGAAGAGGCTGGCCAGGGTCCTATGGGTTATTGTAGCGCCGATCTGGGCTTTTATATCATCACCCACCATTGGTAGGTTCTTTTCGGCAAATCTGGTTGACCATTCTGGATCGCTCACTATGAAAACAGGAATGTTATTTATGAATGCCAGCCCAGCTTCCAAGGCGCATTCTGCATAAAACCGTGTTGCTTCTTCTGAACCAACAGGAAGGTAGTTCAGGAGAATTTCGGCTCCACTGTCTGTTAAAATTTTAACAATTTCTTCCTTATCATTTTCAGGTTCATCTGATACAAGGAAAGTACTGTTTTCGTCATGTTCAGCCATGTGTGGTGCAACGCCATCTAAGACTTTTCCCATGGATATTTTTACTCCCTGTTCAGGTATTTCTTCCTGGAAGACGGTGGTGCAGTTTGGATGGGCGAATATTCCTTTGCTTAAATCCTGACCAACTTTGCGCTGGTCGATGTCAATTGCTGCCACTACTTCTATATCGGATGGTTTGTATCCGCCTATTTCCCAGTGCATCAGTCCTATTGCATCTTCTGCTTTCTTATCTTTGTAATAGTAAATTCCCTGTAAAAGTGAACTTGTACAGTTACCTATACCAACTATTGCTATTTTGATTTTCTCCAATTATAACACCCTTTACACATGACCGAGTTAATTGCGCCAGTTAAGGTTTATTAAAAATAAACAGTATAAGGCATGTATTAATATTTGTAAGCTTAAAAGTTCTTATAAAAGTATAGTTTGCTCATTGTACTATTAAATGTTTCGATAAATCCTTTATACCCCTTAATAAATTGGGGGAATCTGGGATTATATCTTTTAAATAACAGTATTCTGGAATGTTAGCAGTTTTACATTCTTTTATCATATTCGGGGATATATGGTTATGATTCCCAAGTAAATAGCAGCGGTCAATCCTAGGCTCCATATGATTATCCCTATGGTAATCCATAGGAATAATTTATTCCTTTCTGCTCCTAATATTATCCCCATGGCTGTGCCCAGAGGTGCTCCTAAAAGTAGGGGTGAGAGGATGCCAAGACCAACCACACCATACTTGTTCCATATCCTATATATTCGGCCCTTTTTCAAGTTTTCATCTGAGCCGTAGCGGTACTTAAAAATCTTACATCTCAAGTTTGCACCGGCGAAGGCCACCAGAAAAGAAGATGTAACTGAGCCCAGCGCCGCAGCTATTGCAGTGGTTACAGCGGATAATTTTAAAACCAATCCCAGTGGAATGGCCAGCCATAGTTCTGCTATTCCAGTGAGGAAGACGATTATTATGTTGTTTAGGGGATCCATGGTTATTCAGAAATAGACAATTATTGTATCATAAAATTATTATCATATAAATGAATTAAAAAAGATTTTATAATCCCTTTCTTTGTTTAACTTCACCACCGCGCTTGCAGTAGAAGTTGTGGACAACTCCGATTTTATATGTCGCAGCAAACGGACAAGTAGGACACATACACCCCTTCTCCGTGTTTATGCAATTGCTTTCATCTTTGAGGCAAAAGATGTTTTCACCTGTGTCCTTGGCGCACTGGTTGAATGTGGGACATATTGGGCAAACGCATTCTGCCTCTAATCCCTTGATTCTTTCATTTCTATCATCATCAGACATTCCATTTAATTCGTTTATAAGTTCTTCGAATTTATCCACCATCATCACCAGTTATAAAGAGTTTTTGCCTGCTAATAAAATTTACCCTCTGCATGATTGCTATAAAAAATAAGATAAGATATTAAATACCTAAAAATAGGAACTGTCCCATTACAAGTACAACTGGCCATACCATGAACTCAGCATCTGCAAATGTGTAGGATACCATCCTTAATTCCTTGTCTTTTGCTTTACTTGCCTTATTTAAGTAGTAAACACTGTAAAAGTAAAATATTACCATAATAACTGCAAATAGTGGGATTATATCCAGGTAGATTCCAACAAAAAGAGGGATGAAGGCCAGGATGTTCAACATATGCAGGAGTTTCAAGGTTCCCGGTTTACCTAGAATCACTGGTACGGTTTTTAGTCCTTCCTTAAGATCACTTTTCCTGTCCTTCATGTCGAAAAAGATTGTATTGGGCAGAAATTTCATGAAAATAAATAGGAAGAGCAATAAGTAGATTGGATTTAGTTCCAGGGAATAAAAGAACATAATGGAAAAAGTCCCTGCCAGGGACCAGGTTAGCGTGGTGTAGATATTCTTGAAGGCCGGTACTTTCTGTGTGAGGTTTTTCAGGCCTACTGAGTAGAGTATACCTCCCATTATCAGGATTAAAATGAAGTATATCATGCTTAAGTTGGAGAAAAGTAATAACATGATGGACAGGGTTAAAACATAGATTATCATTAGATAAGGATAGATATTTGACTTTTTATGGAAGTAGGTAGCTCTTTCGAGATTCGTATACTTATCTTTATCCATGTCTCTGTAATGATCGTAGCTGTAGACCATAAGGGGTATTATGTAAGATATGATGAGAAGGGGCAGTGAGATGCTTACGTTTATCATTATCGAGGATGTGATGATGAATGCTGGGCCACTAAGGGCGGCGAAATATCCTCCATAGATTATCTCACTTTTAAGATTATCAAAAATTTTTGGTGGAACAAATCTCTTTTCAATTAAGTTATTAACAGCTAACATGTTGTTTAACATTAATTCATTGTTTATAGATTTAAATTGAATATTTATTTATGATCACTGAAACATAAAAGGTTATGTGAATATTAGAACAAAAAATTTAGAGTTGTCATTAAAAAAATTTAATTAGAAAATTATTGTAAATTCAGTCCCATTATTAGATTTAACTTGAATTTCACCATCTAACTGTGCGGTTAAATTATTAATAAGCTGCATACCCAACGTGCTTGTTTTATTAATGTTTAAATCCTTTGGAAGACCTATTCCATCATCCTGTATACGTATGATGTGTTTATCATTTGTCTTTTCAAAATTGATGGTTATTTTACCCCTTCTATCACCAGGGAATGCGTGTTTGATACAGTTGGTGATCATTTCGTTGATAATTAAAAAACAGGGTACGGCGGTAGTTATATCCAGGAAGATATGCTGGGCGTTTATTTCCAGACTTATAACGTCTAATTCAACCCCATAGGAACTATAGATACTGGCAGTTAAATTTTTCAGGTATTCTGCTACGTTTATTTCGGCAAAATTTCCCGATTGATACAGCTTTTCATGGATGATGGCCATGGACTTAACCCGATTCTGGCTTTCTTTGAAAACTTCAAAGGCGTTTTCATCCGCTATATACTTGGACTGCAGATTTAATAAGCTGGATATGATCTGGAGATTGTTCTTCACCCGGTGATGTATTTCCCTTAAAAGGACAGTTTTCTCCTGTAAGGAAGCTTGCATCTGGGTTTCAATATTTTTATGGTGAGTGATGTCTCGAGCAGTGATCATAAACGACACCTCATCTTCATCAGGACTTTTAATCACTGCAATATTCCATTCACCTATGAACTGGTCTCCATTCTTTTTAACCAGTTTATATTCCAGATTCCTTAAAATATTCTCATTTATAGTTTTCTGCAGGTCTTTCTTGGCCGTCTCCTGATATTCAACGGTTATTAGATCGAAAATTGAATTTCCAATCAGGTCTTCTTCTTTGTAACCATACATCTTCAGGGCCTGCTTGGATGTGTAGCTTATCTTACCATTCATGTCGGCGGTGATGATTGCATCTGGGTCTGTTTTAACAAGGGTGGAGTACAGGATTTCTGATTTTTTTAACGCCTTCTTTATTTCCTTTTCTTTAGTTAAATCGCTCCCTATACACACAATTCCCAAAGGTTCTTTTTCACTGATTTTAATTAGAGATACAGACATCAAAACAGGAATGAAATTATTTTCACTGGATTTTATTTGAGTTTCAAAGGTTTTAACCTGTCCGATTTCATCTGAACTTATATTCTCCAATTCATCCTGGTGATTGAAGATTAACTGGGAAGATTTACCCATCAAATCCTCCTTTTTATACTTAAGCAGATTTTCTGCACTTTGATTTACCAGAACTATCTGTCTTTCAGTGTTTAAAATGATTAAAAGGTTCGACATGGTTGATATTATCTTATCAGCAGCTATAGCTGGAGTTAAGACTGGAAAATGGTATCTCCACATGCCATAGGCTATAAATAAGAGGCCTACCGTGATGATGATCATGGTTAACTCAGGGATTTTTATGTGCGACAGCGGTAGAATTAAATCAATGATAAAAATGAATATTAAAGGTGCAAAGAGGCCTAAAAAGATATATTTTGTCTGTTTCTTTTCTAACACATTCTCTGTATTGAAATAATGTTTTAAAACGAGTAATGAAGTTAACAACCCGCCAATAACACTCCAAATACTCATCAAGATGAAAAATAATGGTATCGTAGGATATAAACTATAGGTCCACCCCCAGTATTGATGAACTGCTATTGGATGAGTTATCAATCCCACTATAAGGATGATGACTGCCGGCAAATAAATTAAAAGATATGTAAATTTGCTTTCCAATAATTTTTTTCTATCAGTAAATACCAGGGATATGTGTATTAATATTGCCGGTACTAGGATCCATAGGGTGCTCAATTGTAAATAAAATGTGGCAGTGCCGATGGTTTCCGCCTGGCGATAACCATACTCAGTGAAGGCTAAAAATGCAGTTAAGATGGCTAAGATAGCTACCAATTTGTTTAAACTATTCTCCGGATTCTTGTAATAGATAAAATTTCCTAAGAAAAAGCATATAATTGAAGCTACAAGGGATAGTAAGGAGAATATGTTCATAAAAACCCTTCCATGAAAATTTTTAAGTAAATTATAAATATTTTAGTATATTAGGTATATATTTTATTACTTATTTAAAATTCGTGAATATTTAGACAAGTTAATCATTAAAAACTATTCTCTAGAGGAATATTTCATTTATAAGTTATACCATGAAAGTGGAAACTTCGTTAAAGGGGAAGTTATAGCTGTTGTGGTTTATAATTTCCATAATCATAGACATGACATTATTTTTCCCGGCAAACCCTATGCTGATGAGCTTTGCCGATTACAAGATGGATATTGAACAAATATATGTAATGAGCTGGGTATAACCACTGGAATGGTTATATTGCAAATCTTTAAGATGTATGACATCCCATATTCTTTTAGAGGAGATCAAGTGGGCCTTAAGAAAATTTTGAACATCATAGGTTTTGGATTCATAGTCTGGTTAATACCCACCATAGTAACTTACTTTGCATCAGACGTAGGCAGCGCGCAGATTTTCGACATAGTTGCAGCGGTGGCCATAAGCGGGTCTGCAGTAGTGTCCAGTTACGTCTACTTCAAGGATATCACCTCCCATTTTATCAGGGAGGGAATTATCCTCGCTGCTGCCTGGTTAGCAATAACAATTGTACTGGATGTGGTGTTGATCTTTTTAGGAATAAGTAAAGCGACACTGCTTGAACATGCAATTAGAGTAATACCTTTATATGTAATAATACCTGCAATTACCATTGGATTTGGTCTTTACCTCGACCATATGGTGGAAAATATCAGCATCCATTAACGGGGATAACATGACAGAAGTGAAACTGAAGTTAATAGGAACCGAGCAGCTGAGTAAAGAGAAGCCCTTTGAAGACTCTGAATTCCTGTATTTAACTACTAAGACCCTATTTGGTGATAAATTACCCTATATTATGGGAGAACTCCGGGCATGGGTCATTGACGAACACCAGTGGGGTGATTCCTACTTCGCCGATGCCATAGAAGTGGAGGATAAAACCTACTTTTCGTTGAAGATGAACTACCGCAGCATACCCGCACTTTCCAGGGAAGAAAGTACTCAACTCCTCTACGACATTATCGAAAGCTTCACCCTGTATTTGAATGAGATTGAATGGCTGGAAGAATAAAATTAAAATAAGAATCCAGTGATCCAAATCAAATGATTTAAATGAAATTTGAAAATATTATTTTAAAACTGGAATCCCTCTCCAATCCCGAAGACATAGCTGGGATGGCCCGGTTCGGGATCAAGGCAAAAAAGGCTTATGGGGTACGGATGCCTCAGTTAACCAGTATAGCCAGGGAAACAGGTAAAAACCACCAGCTTGCAGAGGAACTCTGGAGGCACGGCTACACCGAGACCAGGATCCTGGCATGTCTCATAGATGACCCTAAAAAAGTAACCCTAGAGCAGATGGAAAGATGGGCCCTAGAATTTGATTCATGGGATGTCTGTGACCAATGCTGCATGAAACTATTCCGTAAAACGCCTTTTGCCTATCAGAAAATAGATGAGTGGAGCTGTCGGGATGAAGAATTCGTTAAAAGAGCCGCTTTTACTTTAATCGCTACCCAAGCAGTGCATGATAAGAAGGCAGATGATGGGAAATTCGAAGAAATATTCCCCCTTATCATCAGGGAATCGGGTGATAAGAGGAACTACGTAAAAAAATCTGTTAACTGGGCTTTAAGGCAGATAGGAAAACGAAATCTGGATTTAAACAAGAAAGCCATTATAGTTGCAAAGGAAATTGAGCAGTTAAATTCAAAAAGTGCTAAATGGATAGCTAAGGATGCCCTAAGGGAGCTTGAAAGTGAAAAAGTTCAGGAGAGGCTGTCTAACAAAGATAAATCAGGCAATTAAACAAATTATCTTTGATAACAATCCTTATATATTATAGAATACTAACAAATACTATATAGACCTTTATTTTTATTTAAATGGTGGGGTGCTTTGATGAGATGTCCAAAATGCAGGCATGAAAACGATGCAGATGCTGCCTTCTGCAGTAGTTGCGGCGCGACATTAGACAGTTCGGGGTCATTGTTAAGTTTAAATAAAACCTTGGTTTTAGTTATAATAGTATTATCCAGTATATTAGCTGTTATGCGGGATATAATTATTTTTCAAACGATAATCAAAATCAAACCCCTCAAATTTTAAATAAAACACAGAATGCTAACAACATTACCTGGACTCCTGAATACATAAGTTTTGATAAAGCAAAGTCAATTGCAATAGAACATGCAGCTCCTGATGTAACAGTTAGTGATCCAATCTTAATGAAAAACGAGAAAGGCACGGCAATATACGTATGTTATTATTACTATGAGGGGTACATGGTCGGCGGGATCATCATCGATGCAAAAACAGGTAACATAATCTACAAGGAACAAAATATACCCAATAACTCATACCAAAAAGAAACAAACAAGGACTATTACGACTACGACTATAACGAGGATTTATATTACGAGGATGACTATTATTACGAGGAAGACACTTACTACGAGGATGACTATTATTATGATGATTACTACTACGATGATTATTACTACGATGATTATTACTACGATGATTATTATTACGATGATTATTATTACGATGATTACTACTACGATGATTACTACTACGATGATTACTACTATGGCTATGGATAATACTAAGGATGATACTAATTTTAAACCTATGTTAAATAGTAAAATATAGGCCTTTACAAGTTATATGGCCCAGAAACCGAGAAATAATTCCACGAGGCAATAATATAAATTTACTGATATACATATTAAAAATAGAAGAACTAGAAAAAATAGGGAGATAATTTTCATGGCAAAAGAAATAAAGCAATTACTGGTAGGCATAACCCGAGAGGGTGAAATAGTAGTTAAAAGTGCTAGAGGAAGAATGTATTCCGTTCCAAAAGCAGATGATCTGGAATTCACTTGTGAAGATCTATTTAAAGATGTGGAGAAGGAATTATTCGCCACTATAGATACTGAATCCCAGCCCTGGGAATGTATCTTGATTGAATAGAATTTTATCAGTATCTATAAATTTCCCTAATATGGAATCATATTTTTCTATTTATTTTAAAAATTCAGATTATACAAAATGAAAAAATAAGTTTTAACTGGGTGATGTAGAGGAGTTGTCTACTGAATTCATCTGGTTTAAATCTAGTCTTATTATCTATTTTTGATCAATTTTGGCATAAAAACCATCAGTATCTGCGTATAATACTTTAAAACCCTGTTTTTCCGCGTTATCCATTGTTTTCTGGAGGAATTCTCTCCCCCATGCGGTGATTGCTTCTGAAGCCTCAATAGAGTACCATCTATATGTGGGGTGGTTGAAGAGTCCATAGACTGTGGAGATCAGTGTCTTCAATGCTTCCTGTCTGAAGTTTAAGATCTGTCTTTCCCCGGATTCTTCAGTTTCCTTCATCAACCCTTTAATCCGTATCCGTTCCTTTAAGATCTGGGTTGTAACAGAGGGGATAAAACCCATGGGTTCTTTTTTGAATTTATACCCGAACTCCGGGGTGATGTGGCATGTTTCTTCGTCACCCTCCTGGGTGAGAGTGTCTGGGGAGATGTTCTTAGCCACTATTATGCTGGGGTACAGGCTCCTGAAGTCGAAGTAGAAGATATTCTCATGCAAACCCTTCACTGGTTCTTCTACATAGCCACCTACCACGTTCCTTTCAAATTTCCCAAACTCGTTGGGAAGGATATGGCCAAGTTCATGGGACTTCCGCATTAAGTACCACTTTACTTGGGTCCCGGTCCCCCTCCGGGCTATTTCGAATAGTGGCTGCCCCACAATTCTGGCGAGCTCAATGCTCATGGGCAGTATCCTTTCTCCAATTTTGGTAATTGCCATTACATCTTCCAGGGAGTATCTGAAGAGTCTTTCTAATTGTTCATCTCCTGTGTTCCAGCATTTGTAGATGTATTCCCCGGGGATGTCGATTTTGTGTTCCCTGAAAAGTTCTAGGTAAACATTTCCGATGGTGTGGCTGTTCAGCTGGAGGTGGCGCCTTACTATCTTGTAGAGGTCAACGTGCACTATTCCCTTGACCGACGCAGCTTTAATCCGGCCGGTCCTGAATTTAACCCGGGATCCATCTACCCCCAGGTTAAGTTTAACCCCTAGCTTCCCTGCCCGTTCTTTGAGGTAGGGGAAGTCGAATTTGTCCGAGTTGTAACCCAGTATTATGTGGGGATTTTCACCTTGAATGGTATCCATAAATTTTTCTAAGAGTTCCTCCTCATTGGGGACGGATTCTACAAAATCAAGTGATGATTTCTTGGTGGAGAATACTTTAAAGAAATCCTGGTTGCTGAAGAAGCTGATGATATTGATGGGTTCTTCACTTGCCCTGGGTACGCCTTGGGGAGTGCAGATATCAATTTTAAAACTTAAAATCTTAAACCCTGGTAAGCTGGATTTAACTTGCTGGGATTCCCCCTGTATTTCAAATACCTGTGCCTTGTTGGATGAGGGCTGATTTATTACTTTTCCCTGTATCTCTACCTTGGACATGGGGTACAAACCTTTATCTATTAAATATCTGACTTCAAAAGGGATGTCATACTCTCTTGTGTCCTTTACTGATTTTAAATTCTTTATTTTATCCATGTATTGGGGTAAGTCCCGTGGATGGTTTAAAATGATTTTAATAAATTCTTTATCCAGGCCACTGTCTTTTTTTCGGATTTTCTCCAGGTTTTGAAGCCCTAAATCCCTTAGTTCATCCATACACTCTCTGGTATGGTAGGGTAGGACATAGATGTATGGTCTGAAGTTTCTATCCAGGGCTATTATTGATCTTCCACTGGGGAGTTTGCCGAATAATCTTATCACTGGTTTACTGTTCCGGGTGACGTAATCAGCGTCTAAAAGCAGGAATTTTTCTCTTTCCATATGGCTTTATTTTTGTATTACAGGGAGTATATACTTTTTTAGATCATTTTATTACTTCTCAAACGCTCTCTCCCTAAAATAACATGATATCTAACTGCAATAATATCCTAACCCATTAGGGAAGAGATGGAATTTGCCATGAGAGTGATTGAAGGGGTGCCCAGAGGGAAATTGTGGATTTATACAGCCCGGACATGTTCAGGAAGCATGAAGAAGTCATAGTATTTAACAGGGATGAATTCAACCGCACCTACAATTCCCTGGAGGAGCAGATAGACCACATCAACAAGGCCAATATGCACCTGGATAAAAGCGAGGAATGGAAGTTAATGGAGCACTGGCCAAAAATCATGGAGAAAGCGCATATTCTGGACGTTATCCTGGATTCAGCACTTAAAAAAGAACCTTTACAATGCTATATGGATGCATACCTGTACGATATCATGGAAGATTCTAAAGAGAATGTGCGCCATCTTGGGAAAAGGGACGGGTGAAGTTGTAGTCTTACCTATTTTAATGGTTGGGTATGGATATGCGTTACAGCTACGGCATCATGGACCGGAAGAAGATACTGCTATATAACCCCTGGCTATTTTTAAATGGAGATGACATCCTGGCCTTTCCAAGCAAAGACTTCTACCAGTGGCATGGTTATATAAAAGAATACATAGATGGCCTGTACCAGATCAATTCCCCGGACAAATCTGAGCCTATCAACATAACCCAGCTCAATCTAGCGTTAGGTGTACTTGATAATATTAACGTTGAACTTGAAAACTTATTTGACTCAAAAAAGGCATCTGATTCTTCTTACCAGTACATATCAACCCTGGATGAGAAGTATAAAAAACAGAGGACTAGTTATACCAGTGATATGAGGAGATGTGATGTCCGTATTCCGGTTATAACGCCCTCATTGAAATATCAGAACATGATGGAAATTGTGAGGTTTGCTGAGAGGGAGTTTGAACGGGCAAGGATGGGAAGACGGGATTGAGTATGTTTATAATATTTCATCCATATTTTTGATTAAAAATGAGTATGGATTTTTCCCATATTGGCATGATAAACTGATCATTTTGTTATGGTATTACTACATCATACTCTGCAGCCTTCCAGGCATTCATACTACCCAGTACCGTGATCACATCTTTATACTCATTCTTCTTAAGAATGCTAGCGGCAATAGTTGATTTATTGCCAGAATCACAGTACACCACTACCTTCTTATCCCGGGGGATTTCTTCCAGCCGGTCCTCAACGTGTCCTAGATAGATGTGATGGGCACCTTCGACATACCCTTTTTCCCAGTCTGTTTCTTTCCGGACATCCAGGATAAATATGGAGGGGTCGAACTGCTTTTTCTTTAATTCTTGCACATTCCAGAGTGATAATTTATCGGTTGGTTCTGCGTGCAGGTACCAAGACGCAAATCCACGTCCTAAGTAACCGTATATGTAATCGTAACCCAGGCGGACCAGGAATTTCCTTATTTCATCCATGTTCTGGCCCTCTTCATCCACTATAACTATGGGGTTCTGGTAGTCTAAAAGCCAACCAGTATAGAGAGACAGGCCTGCCTTAAAGATGCTCAGCGTATGGGGGATGTGTGCTCCGCCAAAACTGGTGGAGTTTCTTATATCTATGATCTGGGCACCTTCCCTCATCAATGATTTCAAGTCCTCGGCCTCTAACACTTTCAATACCGGGAGTTTACAGAGTAATTCAGGCCCTTTAAGGTTTAATTCCTCCATCTTCTTGAAATATGGCGGGATGTACAGTTTTTCACTAACCTTATATTCAATGAATTCTTCTTTACTGTAATTCAATGATTTACTGGTTTTTTTCTCGTATCCGATGGTGGTTAATTCCTGTTCCCGGATGTCTGCACCGCATACTGAACCCGCACCATGGGCGGGGTATATGATCACCTGGTTGCCTAAAGGGAGTATTTTGTCATGAATGCTCTCATAAAGCTTTGATGCATTATTCTCCTTTTCGCTTTCCCCATTGAGGTCTATCCTACCTGTTTCCCCGGCAAAGAGAGTATCTCCTGTAAATATCATGTAAACATCCTCTGAAATATCTTTATCCTTGACAGTTATGGATATACTCTCCGGGGTGTGGCCGGGCGTCTCTAAAATCTCAAGTTCCATGGTTCCCAGCTGGAATTTATCCCTCTCTCTGGTAGTGTTTCCATAATTAAAATCTAAACCAGCACCATGGTAGACCTCGGCGCCGGAAATTTCCATCAGTTCTATGGAACCTATAACGTAGTCTTCGTTGCGATGGGTTTCAAAGATGTATTTTATGTTTAAATTATTTCTTTTTGCTATATCTAGATATACATCACAATCTCTGCGGGGGTCTATCACGGCGGCCGCACCGCCTGATCCTATAAAGTAGGATTTATGTGCAAGACCTGCAGATTTAACTGTTTCAAATATCATGGTAACGCCTCTAAAAATGGTTTAAGCTGGTTGATCTGGTAAAATCTTTAGTTCGTTACTACTTTGTTGTTCTATGGATTTATTTTTTAAGGTCACATATTCCGCAAAAAAATTATACTTCAAACTTAATAACTATAATTAACATATCTAAATTTACTTTTTTAACGAAATAATTATCAAAAAGGGAACCCTATGGATTATATAATTGAAACAAATAACATCACCAAAAAATACGGTGATTTTATTGCTGTTAATTCTGTAAACCTCAAAGTACCAAATAACAGTGTATATGGTATTTTAGGCCCTAATGGGGCAGGTAAAACCACCTTGATATCAATGCTCTGTACTATACTCCGTCCTACAGGGGGATCAGCAACTGTAAACGGCTATGATGTGGTTAAAAATGCCAGGGAAGTACGCGCCTCCATAGGCATCGTTTTTCAGTCTAGAGCCCTGGACGACATCCTAACTGGAAGGGAGCACCTGGATATGCACGCATCACTCTACGGTGTACCTGGTGAAATCAGGAAGAAGCGTATAGATGAAGTTTTAGACCTAATTGATCTGGGAGAAAAAGCAGATGAATACACCAAGACCTATTCAGGAGGTATGAAGAGGAGGCTGGAAATTGGACGGGGCCTGGTACACCACCCAAGGGTACTGTTTTTAGATGAACCCACACTGGGCCTGGATCCTCAGACCCGGGAGAAAATATGGGAGTACATAACCAAGCTCAATCAGGAAGAGGATATCACGGTTCTCATGACCACCCATTATATGGAGGAGGCAGATCAGCTCTGTGATGAGGTGGCCATCATCAACCAGGGAAAAATTATTAAATCAGACTCACCTATAAACTTAAAAAGAGAGTTGAAGGCAGATACAATCACAGTTAAAGTTAACAAGCCCGAATCATTTGTACAGAAGGTAAAAACCTTAGATTACGTGCATAAAGTTTTTGAGGATGATTCTACCATCAAACTCATGGTGGAGAGGGGTGAGAATTTAGTACCACCCTTGGTGAACTTCGCCAACAAAAACGGTATAGTAGTGGAATCAATTGAACTACAGCACCCCAACCTGGAGGACGTCTTTATCAGCTACACTGGAACTAGCATAACCGAGGGGAGATAAAAGTGGCCGAAATCGAAGGAATATACATTATATGGCTGCGAGAGATGAAGAGGTTTGTCCGATATCGCTCCCGAATATTAACTTCGGTGGTAACACCCCTTTTATGGCTTCTAATCTTCGGGACTGGTTTAGGGAGTGCCATAAGATTTGGCGGCATCCCTGGGGGCTACCAAGCCTTCATATACCCGGGTATCATAGGTCAGACTATTCTCTTTACCTCTATTTTCAGCGGGGTTTCGGTGATAATCGACAGGCAGTACGGGTTTTTAAAGGAGATACTCGTTGCACCAATCGCCCGTCCATCCATAGTTTTTGGTAAGGCAATTGGAATCAGCACCACCGCGGTGATACAGGGAATTATACTCTTACTTCTATCATTTGTTGTAGGTGTACAGATGACCCCTTTAATCTTTATTGCAAGCATTCTGCTCATGATACCCATATCCGTGGGGCTTGCAGGAGTGGGACTACTAATTGCATCTTTTACCGATAGTATGGAGGGTTTCAACCTCATCATGAGCTTCGTGGTTTTACCTATTTTCCTCTTAAGTGGAGCGTTATTCCCTGTCACTGGGCTTCCCAATTTCCTGCAAGTAACAGTCTACCTAGATCCACTCACCTATGGTGTGGATGCACTAAGACATATAATCCTGGGACAGGGAGCCATACCACTCCACATCAGTGTTATCGTGATATTGGTATTTGCTGTGGTGATGGTCTTCCTATCAGCGCTTATGTTCAGTAAAAAGGAGCAGGAACTGATGTAGAATAGGAAATTATTTAATAATTTCCTCTATTATTTATTATACACTGCTGATGTAAGTTATGGGTAAATTATAGGAAGTGAAAGGAAGTAATCATATAAGGCAAAGAACATGTAAA